>Ga0210387_10000029_pt1 | contig 140207 bp, 127 predicted proteins | sample IncBWC7OmetaG_FD_160108 | JGI IMG/M metagenome (GOLD analysis project Ga0210387, IMG submission 160108) | Forest soil microbial communities from Barre Woods Harvard Forest LTER site, Petersham, Massachusetts, United States - Inc-BW-C-7-O ...
AGGGAGCGTTGTCTCGGTGGGGTCTTGCTCAAACGGCGATGCCCCGCGCGCACGCGGGGGGCATGTCGCTTTTTTGCTACCCGCATACAGGCCCCGCAGCACCGTGATCGGGCCGTGCAGGCCCAGCTCGTGCAGGCGCTTCGCGTGCAGCTGTGAGAAACAAAAAGCGCGTTGTGGGACTCGCGTGCACATCCACTGCACGAGCTCGCCCACACGGCCGCCAACGCCGCCCAGATAACCCCGCCAATACTGGCGCGACCACACCTCGAACCAATCGACGACGAGCCCGTAGCCCCCGAGCGGGCGTGCCAGGGCAGCGCCCAGCAGCGAGAAGTAGGGGAAGGCGCAGGTGTGCACGACGTCGTAGTCGCGGCCGTGGCGCAGCAGGTGCCAGAGCACGCCGGCGCCGAACACCAGCGGCGGCAGGATACGCCGGCGTGGGCCGGCGTACAGCGCCATGCGCGGTCCCGCGACGACGACGCGGATGCGCGGGTCGACGTCCAGAGGCTCGTCACGCGGCCACTGGCGCAGCGTGAGATACGTCACTTCGTGCCCCTCGGTGACCAGGCGCTCGGCCAGGTTGCGATACCAGCGCTCGGCTCCGCCCACCGTGTAGGGGAACAGGCAGTCGTAGATCAGGCAGATGCGCATTGGGCCGCCGCCAGAATAACCGCCGGCCATCCCCCATGAGCGCGGCGGTTATGGGGCCTCCGCAGTGTCCGGTAGGATCTGGAAGCGAAAAGCGTGCCGTTTTTGAGATCTCGGTGCGCTGCTTTTCGGCTCGTCGGGGGTTATCTCCGCGACACCGAACCCGCAAAGAGTGGGCGCTGGACGAACTAGACCATGAGCACCGTACAGAAGAGCAGGTCCTCGCTTGGCGAGGCCGCCGAGGAAAACGCATCGACGCTTCTGTCGGTTGTGATCCCCTGCCTGAACGAGGAGGAGAACATCGAGGAGTGCGTGCGCACCGCGCTCGGAGTGCTCGAGGAGAAGGGGATAGACGGCGAAGTGCTGGTTGTCGACAACGCCTCAGAAGACGACTCGGCCGCGCTTGCCGTCGCCGCCGGGGCACGCGTGATCTCAGAACCCCGTCGTGGCTATGGCAGTGCCTACCTGGCCGGCTTCGCCGCTGCGCGCGGGCGCTACATCGTGATGGCCGACGCCGACTTGACCTACGACTTCAACGAGATTCCCCGCTTCGTGGCCGAGCTCGACGGTGGCGCGGAGTTGGTGATGGGCGATCGCATGGACAACATCCAGCCTGGGGCGATGCCCTGGCTGCATCGCTACATCGGCAATCCGATCCTCACCGGACTGCTCAACCTGTTCTTCCGCACGGGCGTCAAGGACGCCCACTGCGGCATGCGTGCGTTGCGCACCGATGTGCTGCCGAGGCTCGACCTGCGCACGACAGGTATGGAGTTCGCCTCGGAGATGGTGATCAGGGCCTCCAAGGAGAAACTGAAGATCGCCGAGTTTCCGATCGAATACCACCCGCGTGGCGGCGAGTCGAAGCTGTCGAGCTTCAGCGACGGCTGGCGTCATTTGCGCTTCTTGCTCGTGCACTCGCCCACGCATCTGTTCATCGTGCCTGGCACTGCGCTGGCGGGTATCGGCACGCTGATCGTGGCGCTCGTCGGCGGCGGCCTGGACTTCTTCGGGCGCTCGTGGGGCATCCATGCGCTGATCGGCGGGGCGCTGCTGATGGTGGTGGGCACGCAGGTGCTGGCACTTGGGCTTTGCGCGCATGCGTACGGGACCTATTACATGGGCGAGCGCGACCCCTGGTTCGACAAGATGCGTGCTCGCTTTCGGCTCGAGCATGGCCTGGCGCTAGGCGGCTTGGTCATGCTTTTGGGGGTCATCCTCGGTGGCATCATCGTGGGCACGTGGATCTCGCACGGGCTTGGCACACTTGCCGACGAACACATGGCGGTCGTGGCGGCAACGCTGATCATCGTCGGCATTCAAATCTTCTTCTCCTCGTTCTTGCTGAGCATTCTCGGGTTGCGTCGCGGCTCCTAGACGGGCCAAGTACTGAACGTGCGTAACGACCTGATGGCCGTCGTCGGAGCGCCCCTGGTCGTGTGGCTGGTGTGCCTGGGCTGCGGGCTGGCGCTGGAGCGCGTTTTGCGCATCCGCCTGAGCAATGCACTGCTGGCGCCGCTCGGGCTGTGCGTGGCGTTGGCGCTGATCTACCCCGGCTATGCGGCAGGGGCGGGCGATGCGCTGGCGATCGTGCTGCTCGTCGGCGTCGGCCTGGCTGGGCTCTTGCTCGCCAAGGATGGTCTGCGCGCACGGCTGAACCCCGGCTGGGCCGGTGCGGCTGGGCTTGGCATCTACCTGCTCTACATGCTGCCGGTGCTCGCCTACGGGCACTGGACTTGGTCGGGCTATGACTTCGTCAACGACTCTGCCTTCGAGATGCTGCTTGCCAGCCACATCAAGGGTTATGGGCTGACGCTCGGCAACATTCCGCTGACGAGCGAGCAGCAGTTCTTGATGTCCTACCTGAACACCGGCTATCCGCTTGGCACGCAGTCGCTGCTGGGCACGTTCAGTGGACTGACAGACACCGACGTTGCCGTGCTCTACCAGGGGTTCATTGCCAGCATGGCCGGGCTTGCGGCGGTCGCGCTGGCAAGCGCGATGCAGGGGCTGCTGAGCGCGCGTCGGGCGGCGCTGGCAGGGGCGGCGGCGCTGGCGGCCAACCTCACCTACCAGTACGCGCTACAGGGCGCCGTCAAGGAGATCGGTCTGCTCGCGACGCTGTGTGTTGGCGTGGCCGTTGGGCGCGAGGCGATCAAGCTCGGGCGTCCCTACGCCGGCGCGGTCATGCTGGCTGTCGTCGCGGCCGCGGCGATGGCGACCTACGACGCCGTGGCGGTCCCGTTCCTTGGTGCGCTGCTGCTGTTCTTGGGATTGGGATTGATGTTCGTGCGTCGTTCGCGTCCACGCCTCGACTGGAGCGGACCGCTTGTCGTGGGCCTGGGCCTGGCGGTCTTGCTGTCGATCCCTTCGCTGGTGTCGTTCAAGACGTTCTTCAACGTCGCGAGCACCGGGCAGGGGACGACCGGTGTAGGGGCGACCCAGTTCGGCCAGCTGCTGCGCGTGCTGCCGTTGAGCCAGCTCAGCGGCGTGTGGCTGGCCGGCGAATACCGTCTTGCGATCGCTTCCCACCGAGCGGGGCTGTTGACGGCGCTCGCGACGCTCGTGGTGTTCCTTGCGATCGTTCCCTGCATCGTTTGGGCGCTCAAGCGCCGCCAGGTGGCGGTGCTCGTTGCGATCGGGATGGTTGGGCTCGTGATGCTGATCGTGTTCCCTCGTGTGAGCCCCTATGCGCAAGGCAAGCTGCTGGCGGTGTGCAGTCCAATCGTTGTGCTTGCGGGCGTGGCCGGGCTGCTCGGCATGCGTGACCTGCCGGGCACAGCCGGTCGTCGTGCCGGGCTGGTCGGCCTGCTGGCAGCCTGCGCGGTTTCGCTTGCGATCCTCGCCTCGGACGTGCTTGCCTACAGCCACGACCGCGTGGCGCCGACGGCGCAAATGGAAGCGATCGGCCGGACCGGCGATCATTTTGCCGGCAGAGGACTGGTGCTTTGGAACGAGTTCCAGGAGTACGCCAAGTACTTCGCGCGTGCCGCCAAGATCAGCGTGCCGTTCGAGGCGCTGACACCCCAGCAGGTGCAGCTGCGCGCGCCGACCTACTTCTACGGGCACTACTTCGATCTCGACGAAGAGCTGCTGTCGTTCGTTGAGGGCTACCCGATCATCGTCACGCGCCGTTCGCCCTCGGCCAGCCGCCCGCCCGCCAACTACAGGCTGGTCTACGAGAACGCCTACTACCTTGGCTGGGAACGCATGTCCGCGCCGCGGGTGCTCGAACATCTGCCGCTACAGCAGCAGTTCAGTCCCTCGCTTCAGGTCCAGTGCAGCGCGCTCGGACCGATCGTGGCGAAGGCGCCTCGCGGCTCTGAGCTGGTGGTTGCCACGGCGCCCGAAGTGAGCTGGTTCGAGCCGATCTCCGACCCGAGGCGCTCGGGCGGCTGGGTGCCCGATCCCAATCTGTCCGGGGTGGTGGAAACGCGCACCGGTGGCCATGCCGAAGGCGTGCTCGACGTCAAGCACGAAGGCACGTATCGACTGTGGGTGCAAGGCGACTTTCCGCGCCCGCTGCAGGTGCAGATCGACGGGCACACGGTCGGGTCGGTCTCGGGCGCCAACACGCCCGGGCAGTGGCTGCAAGCCGCGACCTTGCACCTGCGTCCCGGCAGGTATCCCTCGCGTGTCGTGATGGTCGCCGGGCACAGGCACTTCGGGCCCGGTGAATGGTGGCCCGGTACGCTCGGAGCGGTGGAGCTGCAGAGCGAGACGCCGGAGCGCATGAGCACGCTGTCACTGTCGCACTGGCGCTCGCTGTGCGGCAGGGAAGCCGACTGGGTCGAGGTCGTACGGCCTTGAGTGCCAGGGTTGGCGATCGGAGCGCCGATGATGGTGAGGTCGTGGTAGCCGGCGTTACTGGGGCGATCCTCGTGCAGGTGGTGTGGTTTTGACGGCGGGCGTCACCGTTGCGATCCCGGTGCGCGACGGCGGAGCACTGCTCGCCGGGACGCTTGCGGCGCTTGCGCGCCAGAGCGTCGAGCACGAGCTGCTCGTGTGCGACTCCGGCTCTCGCGACGGCTCCGCGGCGCTGGCGCGCTCACATGGCGCGCGTGTGCTCGAGATCGCGCCGGCTCGCTTCAGCCATGGCGGCACTCGCAACCTGCTGATGAGCGAGGCGCACGGGGAGCACGTGGCGCTGCTCACCCAAGACGCCGAGCCGGCGGACGAGCAATGGCTCGAGCGGCTGCTCGGCGGCTTCGAGCTGGAGCGGGATGTCGGCATCGTCTACGGGCCCTACCGTCCGCGCGCGGATGCGTCGGCTGCCGTGCGGATCGAGCTGGAGCGCTGGTTTCGTTCGCTCTCGCCCGACGGCACGCCGCGGGTCGAGCGGCTGGCCGCATCTGGGACAGGCGAGTCCGCGGCGGGCGCCGGCGGGACAGAGCGGCGCGCAGGACCGGCGTCGGCTGCTGACCTGGCGTTCCTCGCCGAGCTGGCGTCCCTCGCCGAGCTGATCGGCCGGCGCGGCTTCTTCACCGACGCCAACGCCTGCATAGCCCGTCGGGCCTGGGAGCGTGTGCCGTTCCGCGATGTTGCTTATGCCGAGGACCGGGTACTGGCGATCGACATGTTGCGCGCCGGCTACGCGAAGGCCTTCGTGCCCGGCGCGGTCGTGTTGCACTCCCACAACTACAGCTCCGTGCAGCAGTTGTGTCGCTCCTTCGACGAGGGGCGCGGGCTGCGTGAGGTCTACGGCTGGCGCGAGCCGGCCTCGCCACGGCGGCTGGTTCGCGGACTGCGCGGCGAGCTTGGTGCGACGCGGCGCGAGCTGAGCGCGGCCGGTGTCGAGTCGTGGGGGCGGCCGGCTACGCTTGCCGGCGTGACCCGTCACCATGTGCTGCGCTCGACCGGCGCTCTGCTCGGTTCGCGCGCCGGGGCGCTGCCGGCTTGGGCGCGGCGAGCGCTCTCGCTGGAGGGCCGCGCGAGCTTTGCGCCGCTCGATCTCGACAATCCCCAACCGCAATCGACACAGGACGAGGACCGCCCGTGAGCAACGAGGACCATTCTCGGCCAGAGCCCGCGCCGGGGAGCGACCCACAGCAGAGCTCCCAACCTCCACGTCCGCCGATTGCGCGCGCGCGACAGATCGCCGACAACGCGCTCGACGGCGAATTCAAAGGGCCGCTGGCCGGCCTGCGCCGGCGCATATACCTGACCTACCGCTATCTCGGCTGGCGCACGCTCTTGTTTCGCGTCGTCACCTTTCCGCTGCGTTTTACGCCGCTGCGCCATCGGCTGGAGCTGCGTTCGCGCACCGGCGAGGATTCCTACCGGCGCGCGCTGGCCTGGTATCGCGAGCACGGTCGGCCGGTTTGCATCGTGATCCCCAGCTATCGCGACGCCGAGCGCGTGGCGAAGCTGGTGGCGAGCATCCACAACACCGTGCCGGCCGGCTTGGCGCGTGTGATCGTGGCTGACGACGCGAGCGGGGGTGAGCATCTGGCGGCGCTGCGCGCGATCGAGGGTATCGAGGTCGTCGCTGGAGAGGCCAACGAAGGCTTTGCCGCGAATGTGAACCGCGGTCTGCGCGCGGCCGATCAGGCGCTCGACGTGGTCGTGCTCAACTCCGACATGGAGGCGCGTTCCGGCTGGCTTGCCTGCCTGCAGTTCGCGGCTTCTCAAGAGGACGACGTGGCGATCGTGGGGGGGCGGCTGCTGTATCCGGACGGGCGCATCCAGTTCGCTGGGACGGCGCGCAATCTGGGGGCGCCGGAGTGGTTTGATCATCGCTACCGCTTCAAGCCGACCGACTGGGGGCCGGCGGCGATTTCCGGACCCGTGCTGGCGGTGACTGGCGCCTGCATGTACGTGCGGCGCGCGGCGATCGAGCGGATCGGGCTGCTGGACGAGCGCTACCCGATGGCCTACGAGGACGTGGACTGGTGCCTGCGTGCCTGGGAGGCTGGCATGCGCGTCATGTATTTCCCCGGCGCATGCCTCTACCACTACGAGTCCCAGACGCGTGGGACCGACGTGGGCGAGCGTGAGCGCGAGTCCCAACGCGTCTTCTGGGAGCGCTGGGGCGAGTTCTTCGACGCACGCGACGTGCGGGGCGCGGGCGGCAAGCTGCGGGTCGTATACGTGACCGAGGGGACAGGCGTGGGCGGCGGGCATCGCGACATCTTCGAGCACCTCAACCGCCTCGCCGAGCGCGGGCACGAGGTGGCGCTGTACACGCTCGGAGAGCAGCCGGACTGGTTCGACCTACGCGCGCCGGTGCACAGCTTCGAGTTCTACGACGAACTTGTCGAGGACCTTGCCCAGGTGGACGCGATCAAGATCGCCACCTGGTGGAACACGGCGATGCCGGTTTGGTATGCAAGCGTTCTGCGCGGCATTCCCGTGTACTTCGTGCAGGACATCGAGACGAGCTACTACCCCGACGACGAGGCTGTGAGACACGCGGTGCTCGACTCCTATAGGCCCGAGTTTCGCTATATGACGATCTCCGGCTGGAACCGCGAGCGGCTGGAAGAGCTGGGGCTGAGCGCCGAGCTGATCCCGCCTGGGATCGACCTCGACACATTCCGTCCACGCCCGGAGGTGGAGCGTCGCGAGGACATGGTGCTGGCACTGGGTCGCACCAATCCCTTGAAGAACCTGCCGCTGACGGTCGATGCCTGGCGAGCGCTGCCCGAGCCGCGTCCGGAGCTGTGCATGTTCGGGATCGAGCCGGAGCTGGCCACAGATGAGGGCATGCGCTACATCGAGTCGCCCAGCGACGAGGAGGTGGGCGAGCTGTTCAGTCAGGCGACCGTCTTCATCCAGACCTCGACGCACGAGGGCTTCTGCCTGCCGGCGCTGGAGTCGATGGCCACGGGCGGGGCGGTTGTTTGCACCGATGCGCACGGCAATCGCGACTTTTGTGAGGATGGTGAGAACTGTTTGATGCCGCAGGCTAGTCGCGAGGCCGTCAGCGCGGCGCTGGCACGGCTGTTCGGCGACAGCGAGCTGCGTGCGCGTGTTGGGCGGGCCGGGATCGAGACGGCCGCCGAGTACGCGTGGGAGCGGCGCATCGATGCGCTGGAGACTTTCCTGGAGGGGGTGGCGCAGCCCCGTGAGACGGTGGTCTCTAGCGAAGTTGTACCAGGCCAAGGCTAATGATTGTCCCGAGCAGGACAATTTCTCGCCGATCGCTGTTTTCTCGATAAGATTGTCCTGATCGGGACAATGAAGACGTTGCCAATCACTGATTCTGTGAGTTTCGGCCGGGCTTTGCGCGAGGCTCGGCGGGCCCGAGGTCTGCGCCTCCTCGACGTCGCCTTTGGTGCTGGAGTAGGCATGCGCTTCATCAGCGAGCTCGAGCGCGGCAAGCCGACTGCACGCCTCGGCGAGGCTCTGCGCGTGGCCGCGTCGCTTGGTGTCGGCGTCGTGATCGAGGATCCCTATGAGCGCCCGCAAGCTTGAGGTCTTCTGCTTCGGAGAGCTTGCCGGAACACTCGTCGACGAACCCAACGAGCTGAGTTTCTCCTACGAGCAGACCTGGATTGCCGGGGGCATGCCGCCGCTGTCGCAGTCGTTGCCGCTGGATAGCGACTTCAGCTCCGAAACGGTGCGGGCGTTCTTCGCGGGGCTGCTGCCCGAGGGCGCGCCACGCGAACTGCTTGCACGACGGTTGGGCATCAGCTTTGCCAACGACTTTGGCCTGCTGGAGGCGCTCGCCGGTGACACCGCTGGGGCGCTCACGCTGCTGGCGCCTGGGCGCACTCTGCCTGCAGGGGGAGATGTCGAGTGGTTGGACGACACCCAGGTGGCGGAGCTGATCGAGGAGCTTCCGAGTCGCCCGATGCACGCGGACGAGGACGGCGAATATCGTCTCTCGCTTGCAGGCGTGCAGGACAAGCTGCCGGTCGTGTTCGGTCTGGACGATCGCATTGGTTTGACGAAGGGCGGCACACCGTCTACTCACATTCTCAAGACGCCGATAGCGCGACTGGACGACACCGTGATCAACGAGGCGGCGTGTCTGCGGATCGGCAGACGTCTCGGAGTCGAGGTTGCGCGTGTCCGGCCGCGCCGCGCCGCCGGACACGAGTTCCTGCTGGTCGAGCGCTATGACCGCAAGCTCAGCGACACCGGCCTGCTTCGCCTGCACCAGGAGGACTTCTGTCAGGCGCTCGGCGTTCCCGCGCAACGCAAGTACGAGAGTGAGGGCGGACCCGGCCTGCTCGACGGCTTTGCGCTACTGCGACGAGCCGCGGCGGTGCCAGTACGCGAGACCCCAAGGCTGCTGGAATACGTTGCGCTCAGCTTCCTGGTCGGCAATCACGACGCGCACGCGAAGAACTACTCGTTGCTCTACCTACCCGAAGGCTCGCAGACTACTTTGGCGCCTGCTTACGACGTGCTCAGCACGGTTGCCTATCGCAAGACGCGGGACATGTCGCGCAAGATGGCGATGAAGATCGCCGGGGAGTATCGCCCAGGCTATGTGCGCGCTCGCCATCTAGACACATTGCTGGAGGAAGCCGAGCTTGGCAAGGCGCCCGCACGCCGGCGGCTGCAGGAGATGGCCGCTCAGGCGCCTGCGGCGGCGCGCGAGACGCGCTCGGAGTTCGCGGCGGAAGGGTGGGATGCACCGGTGCTGGAGCGTATTGTCGGGATCGTGGAGGAGCGATCGCGATGGTTGGAGAACATCGCGTCGTCCTCTACGGATAGGTCATAGATCCTCCGCTATGTGCGGCGCCGCGCGGTTGAAGATCCAGAAGCCAATCACGAGAGTGAGCGCCACGATGCCCAGTGGCTCGAGCAGGTAGATCCACCCCCCGAGCGCTTCACCCGCGCTGAGCGCCGCGTGGTTGATCATCGCGTGGCGGAACTGCTGAAAGACCGTCACCAGGGGGTTGAGCAGGTAGATGTGCCAGAGGACGGGGTGGTGTATGAGCTTTGCACGCACGGTTTCGACCGGGATGATCAGCGGTGAGGCATAGAAGAGGATTTGCGAGAAGACTTCCCATATCGGCTGGATGTCGCGGAATTTCACGAACATCGCCGATAGCCACATCGCGATACCTGTTGAGAACATGATCAGCATCGCGAGAATCAGTGGCAGCTCGAGCCAGCTGAGCATCGGCCTGATCCCAGAGATCAACGCAAATATGAGCACGACAACCAGGTTCATCGCAAGGTTGAAGAGCCCGAGCGTCGTGATCGACAGCGGTATGACCAGCCGTGGAAACTGGATCTTGCGCACGAGGTTCTCGCGGTCCACGACGCTGCGTACCGATCCGCCGGTGACTTCGCCAAAAAACGTGAATAGAACGATTGAGCCAAGAAGCTGCACGCCGTAGTCGACTTCTCCTGGGCTATTGCCTTTACCCACTTTGCTGATCACCACGAAGAAGACGTAGAGCACGGTGAACAGCAGCAGCGGGCGCATCACCTGCCACACGTAGCCGAGCGCCGAGCCGAAGAACTTCAGCTTGAATTCGTTGCGCGCGATGTTGTACGTCAGGTGCCAGAAGCGCGGCCAGTCGTCGGTCAGCGCGCGCGGTCCGCGGATCGGTTGACCCAGTGGCTCCGATAGCGTTGGTGGTTCGGTCAACGTCGGTGTGCTCATCGAGTTTGACCCATACTCGCGATCGGCTCGGGGGCACTCGGCACCAGCTCGCCTCGAGTGACCTCGGTCTGCACTGGGATCTCGACCATGCCGCCGCTTGCCACGACGCCCCTGACGACAAATGACATGCCGCCGGCGAAGCGGTCGATGACGTTCAGGCCGGAGCCGCGGTGTGTGATCGTAAGCACTGGGTGGTAGCGGCCGGGGGCGAGCATATTGTGGAAGGAGAAGGCGAACAGCGCGCGCTCGCCGGCTGAGAAGTCACCGGTGCGCTCGGTCTTCTCGGCGGTGGTGGCGACCACGACCGGCTGACGGTGATCGTTGAGCAGCGACATCGTCACAGCGGGGTCGCTGACGTCCGCGTTGAACGTGACGAGCACCTTCAACGTGAGCGGCTCGGATTGCGGTGCGATCGTGCGACGCTCTGCACCCTCGTCGCCGAGCCACACGTCGCTGACGCGCGCTGTGCCGTCGCCCATGCGGGCACTGCCGACATTCTCGTCTTCCTCGTGGGCGACATTGCGCCCGAAGGCGATCTCCAAATAACGGTCGGCAACGTCGCGAGGATCGCCGATCGTCACGACCTCGCCGCGCTCGAGCAGTAGCGCGCGGTGGCAGAAGCGAGTCACAGCACCCATGTCATGGGTAACGAACACAATCGTTCGACCTTCGTCGCGCATGCGATTGAAGACGTCGAAGCACTTCTGCTGGAAGGCCGCGTCGCCCACCGCCAAGACCTCGTCGATCAACAGGATGTCGGCGTCGACCTGGATCGCGACCGAGAAAGCCAGGCGCACGTGCATGCCCGAGGAGTAGTTCTTCAGCTTCAGGTCCTGGAACTCCTCCAGTTCGGCAAACTCGATCACGCGCTGGTAGCGCGCCCGCGCCTCGCTCGGGGAGAGACCGAGCATGATGCCGTTCAGCGCGACGTTGTCGTAGGCAGCCAGGTCGGGGTTGAAGCCGACGCCAAGCTCGATGAAGGTCGACATACGGCCGTTGCACCAGATCTCCCCGGCGTCGGCGCGGTAGATGCCCGCGAGGCACTTCAGCAGTGTGCTCTTGCCGCTACCGTTACGCCCGACGATGCCGAAGAACTCCCCGGGGGCCACGGCGAAGGAGATGTCCTTGAGCGCCGTGAATTCGTCGTGGCGCGAGCGTCGCAGTGGATGCAGCGCGCGCTCCTTGAGCGTGTGCGTGCGCTCCTCGGGGACGCGAAAGGTCTTGCTGACCGAACGTGCGACGAGCGGCGGCGTGGTGTCGTTGGCCTGTTGGGGCACGGGGGAAGGGTATCCGCTGGCCCAGGCGGCCAGGGCGGGCTACAGTGCTGAGGCTTGATGCCGTCCATGATCGCCTTCGAGCTTGACCCTGTGCCTGAGCGAGGCTCGGCCGCGATCTGCATACCGGTACAGGTGGCCGACGAGCGGACGCTTGCCACGGTCCGCAGCGTTCTCGAGCACATCGACTCTGCGGTTGCGCTCCTGCTTGCAGGTCAGGAAGGGCCGATCGAGGAGATCCTCGAGGGGCTTCCCGCGGAGCTGCTCGAAAAGAGGCTGCTGAGCTTGGCCGTGCCGGGCGGTGAGACTGCCGCCGTCAACCAGGCCATGCAGGTTGCTCAGCCGGCGGATTTGGCTGTGGTCGTGCCTGGTTGCCTCGTTGCGGCGGAGTGGTTGGAGCGCCTGCGGGCCGCCGCGACCGACGACTCGGTTGTCGCCAGCGCCACACCACTGTCGATCGGCGCGGGTGGTGTCGAGTTGTTCGCCGCCGGGTCAAGCGAGCCGAGTGGCCTGTCGGGGGCTTCCAGCTCCGCCCAGGTCGCGTCGGCGATGGAGTCGGGCGATGGTGGCGAGGCCGCCGCACGGGCAGCACAAGAGGTTTGCAGCCGCGCTCTGAGATTGCGCCCGCGGATCGCGACGATGGGGCCGGGATGCGTCTATATCCGCCGTGGCGCCTGGGAGTTGGCTGGGCCGCTAGATCGCGATCTCGCCTTTGGCGCCGCGTTGGAGGTGATGGCAAAACGAGCTATGGGGCTGGGCTTGATCCATGTGGTCGCAGACGACGTGCTCGTCTTTGGCCCACCAAGGGAGCGCGCTGGGGAAGCGGATTCCGAGGCCGTCGAGCGACAGGTCGAGGGGACGCTGGCCGACGACGAGTCACTGCCGCTGCGCCGCTCTCTCGGTTGTGCCCGCATGGCGCTGCGTGGACTGTCGGTCACGATCGATGGCCGATCCCTGACCGCGAGCGTTGGCGGGACCCAAACCTATGTGATCGAGTTGATCTTGGCCCTGGCGCGCGAGCCTGGGTTGACGGTGAGGGTGTTGACCGCGCCCGACATATCCGAGCGGGCGAGGGATGCTCTGGCAACCGCTTCGGGGATCGAGCTGCTCACATACGAGGAGGCGACTCGTGGCGTCTCCCTGACCGATGTGGTGCACCGTCCACAGCAGGTCTTCACCCCCGACGATCTCGCTCTGCTGCGGCTCGTCGGCAGGCGGATCGTGATCGGTCAGCAGGACCTGATCGCCTACCACAACCGTACGTATCACCCGAACGTCGACGCCTGGCGGGCGTACCGGCGTACCACGCGGCTTGCGCTGGCCGGCGCCGACCAGGTGATCTTCTTCTCCGAGCACGCCCGCCGTGACGCGCTGGCCGAGGATCTGCTCGCCGAGCGTCGCGCGCACGTGGTTGGGATCGGCGCCGACGCGCGCGAGCCGGGCGGGCCTGCCGGCGATCCCCCGAACGGTCTCAATGCCGGCGAGCCGTTTCTGCTGTGTCTGGGAGCCGACTACGCGCACAAGAACCGGCCCTTTGCGATCGAGCTGCTGGGCGCTCTGAGAGAGTTGGGCTGGGAGGGCGGGCTGGTGCTGTGTGGGGCGCAGGTTGCGCACGGATCCTCTCGCGGGCGCGAGACCGAAATCCTCGCGCGCGATCCCGCGCTTGCGCGCCAGGTCACCGATCTTGGGCCTGTGGAGGAGGCAAGCAAGCGGTGGCTTTATGCGCACGCGTGCGCACTGCTGTATCCGACGCTGTACGAGGGCTTCGGCCTGATCCCGCTCGAGGCCGCACGCGCCGGCCTGCCATGCCTGTTCGCGGCGCAGGCGTCGCTCTCGGAGGTGGCGCCGGATGCGGCGACGTTGGTCTCTTGGGACGCCGGCGCCAGCGCGCGAGCTGTGCTGGCGCTGTTGAGCGAGGGGACAGAGCGCGACGAGCACCTCGCCAAGCTGCGCAGCCACTCCGTGCCAGGCTGGGGCGAGATCGCCCGAGCTTTGCATGCGGTCTACGAACAAGCGCTGACGGAGCCTGTATCGGAGGCCGCACCGCGAGTCTGGCAGGAACTCGAGCGCGAGGCCTACATCGTCAAGCTCGATGAAGACATAGCCAAGCTCAAGCTGACGGCGCAGGAGTATCAGGACGCCTATCACGCGCTGGTTGAGCGTGTCAGCTTTGGCCTGCCGTTGATCGACAGCGACGGCCTGCTCAGCGTGGAGCAGCAGCGCGCGCTGATGCGGATCGCCTCGCGTGGTCAGCTGGGCGCGCTCGCGCTGGCTCCGCTAGGTCTCTTGGGACGTGGCGAAGGCCGGCATCGGCGGTCATCTTCCTAACTCGCCGGGGCATTCAGCGATAATGCTTAGGCCGCCGCGATGACCGCTGACGATCAGACCACACCTTTGGCGCGGGCCGCCGAGTTCGTCCAGCGTGGGCCGGCTCCGGTGCCCGGGCTCGGGCCACGCAGCCCGCGTGGACTGCTGCGCCGGGTAGTCCTACGGTTGATCCATCCTTTCACCCATCATCAGCGCGAAGTCGACGGTGAGATCGTCGGCGCGCTACGCCAGCAGGAAGCTGAGCTCGAACATCTCGCCGAACGCCACTCCGAGCAGATCGAGCGACTCGAGGATCTGGCTCGTGAGTTGATTCTCACGGCCGAGCAGCTGCGCAAGGATGCGGTTGAGGTCTCCGACGAAGCCAGTGTCGCCACGAGCCAAGCCGTCTCCTCCTCTGCTGCATCGCGCGAGACGCATGCGGCGCTCGATACGGTGCGAGATGAGTTGAACGCGTCGCCCTATATGACTGGGTCTCCATTTGAGGCTTTCCAGGCTCAGGTGGGAAGTGTGCTCGGCTTCCGCTCTCGCGGGTCTCTGGGCAAGGACGGGTCGGACTACGCATTGTTCGAGGACCTGTTTCGCGGGCCCTCAGAGCGGGTGGTGGATGCGCAGCGTCCCTATCTGGACTTGGTCAAAGATCATCAGCCCGTACTTGACCTCGGCTGCGGGCGCGGCGAGTTCTTGGCGCTCCTTGCCGAGGAGGGCGTCGTTGCGACAGGCGTCGACAGCGATCCTGGGATGGTCACTCGCTGCCTGAAGCTGGGGCTGGAGGTCACCGAAGCCGACGTCAACGAGCACTTGGCGAGCCTTCCCGACGGCACGCTCGGCACGATCTTCTCCGCGCAAGTGATAGAGCACCTTCCCTATGAGCAGCTGCGGCTCATGCTCGAGCTCGCGCTGCGCAAGCTGAGACCGGACGGTCTGCTGATCGCCGAGACGGTCAACCCGCACCGTATCGCCTCACTGAAGACCTTCTGGGTGGACCTGACTCATCAGCACCCGATTTTTCCTGAGGTCGCGCTCGCCATATGTGGCATCGCGGGATTCAACTCGGCGTACGTGTTCGCGCCCACGTTCGACAACTATGAGGAGTCCCGCCTGCACTCGCCTGCCTATGCCGTGGTAGCGACCACACCATCGGCGGGCACCATCTCAAAATAGTGCCGGGCAGGCTCGTCCAGCGGGCGGTGCCGAGCGAGCCGTGTGGAACGATGTCGGCCGTGCGCCTCGTCTGTCTCACCACTTCCTCGACCGTCCCGCAGGCCCGGGTGTTGGCCGCGTCGCTGCGTCGACATTGCCCGGAGTGGCCATTGGATGTGGTGCTGATCGCTCGCGAGGCGTTGGGCGACTCAACTTTCGAGCAGGTGCCGCTGGAGTCGGCCATCGCCGATTTCGACGTCGATGTGGAGGCTCTGATCGCATGTCACGACGAGCGCGATCTGATCTCGCTGGTGCTACCGCGCTTCCTGGAGGCATACTCCAAGCAGGCCGATGGTCCGGTGGTGCACTTGCCGCCGACGGTCTGGGTCACGGGAGATCTGGGACCGGTGGCGGACGCTCTGACTACCCACAGCGTGTTGCTCAGTCCACGCACGACCCACGATCCTCCAAATGACGGGCTTGGTCCCTCCGTGGTCGAGCTGGAAAACGTCGGGCGCATCTCGGACACGATCATCGGGGTCGATGGGAGTTCCGAGGCGAATGGGTTTCTCGACTGGTGGGGTGGTCATCTCGAACGGATGCTGGGATCGCTGGATGGCACGGAGGCACGCGGACGTCCCGAGGACCGGCCGTGGCTCGCGCGGCTCCTGGAACTCGCTCCCGCCCGCTTCGCGACAGCCGTGTTGCGGGATCCTGGGTGTAATGCGAGCGTTTGGAACCTGCACGAACATGGGCTGGAGCAGACGCCGGCCGGCACGATGATCGACGGTCTGCCGCTGCGCTTCATTGATTTCGCAGGCTTCGATCCCAACCATCCATATCGCCTGAGCGCCACAGGGACACGCGTGCGTGTCAGTCGCTCGAAGGCGCTGCACGAGCTCTGTGCCAGCTACGCAACAGAGCTACACGCTGAAGGCTGGCGGCCGGGGGGGGATCTAGGTGAAGTTGGCCGCCAGCTGGCAGATGGGATGGTCTACGACGAGGTGCTTGCGATGCTGCACGCCCGTGCGACAGCATTGGGCGAGCATTTTGGGGATGTGTTCGAGGAGCGGGGATCGGAGGCATTCACGGCGTGGCTGGCGGGACCGGCGCCAAGGGGCGCTGAGCACGGGATCACGCGCTACGTGTTCTATCGGGTATTGCGCGAGCGTCCGGACGTGATGCGGGCCTACCCAGATCTCGAAGGGTCCGACGGCGCCGAGTACGTGGCCTGGTGTCGGGCGTTTGGTAAGGAGGAGCTGGCAATCCCTGAGCGCTTCATGCCATCGTCGCCGTCCGAGACACCGTCGGCGGTAATCGATACCTCCGAAAAGTTGGACGAGCATGACACCCTCGGTCGCAGCAACGCGCAACGCAATACGAGTGGGGAGCCGACCCCAGAGTCTGATCGGCACGATGGCCACGCAAAGCCCAACTCAGATGTGCCTGGGCCCCCTACGGTAAGGGTCAGCGGCTATCTGGGCCACGCCCTTGGCCTCGGCTCGGCTGCACGAGGCTATGCCCAAGCATTGAGCGCGGCGGGCGTACCCACAAGCACGGCGACCGTAGGGCTGGAGCACATGCAGTTGCCGGACGAACTGGGAGACGGCTATGGCCGCCACGCGTTCGAGGACCTGATCCACGACGGTCGTCACGGCTTCGAGTTGGTGGCGGTCAACCCCGACGAGCTGCCCGCCTTCGTCGATCGGGTTGGCGAGCGGTATTTCCACGGCCCTCGTATTGGGATCTGGGGCTGGGAGACCAACAGCATCCCTTCGCGCTGGGCCCCGGCGTTTGCGCTGGTGGAGGAGATCTGGGTGTACTCGCACTTCATGGCCGCAAACATCGGCGCGGCGACCTCCGTTCCCGTTGTCGCCTTGCCACCACCTGTCCAGGCGCCTGCCGTGTCCGTCGAGCCGCTGCGGCTGGGCGTCCCGGACGGCTACCTGTTTCTGTTCGTGTTCGACTACCTGAGCACAATCCAGCGCAAGAACCCTGTCGGCTTGATCGAAGCGTTCAAGCAGGCGTTCGGACCGGGGGAGGGTCCGCAATTGTTGATCAAGACGATCAACGGGCCGCTGCGACCGCTTGCCGAGGAGGCGGTGTTGTGGGCGGCGCACGGGCGCGAGGACATCCACGTCATCGACTGCTCGCTGAGCGCCGGCGAGCGCGATGGTCTGATGGCGGCTTGTGACTGCTACATCTCGCTGCACCGTTCCGAGGGCTTCGGCCTGACGATGGCCGAGGCGATGGCGATCGGCAAGCCGGTGATCGCCACCGGCTATTCGGGGAACGTCGACTTCATGAGCGCGGAGAACAGTTACCTGGTCGACTATGAGATCGGGTTGGTCGGGCCGGAATGCGAGATCTACCCCGCCGACGGAGAGTGGGCAGAGCCGAGCGTGGCGCACGCGGCGGAGCTGATGCGCGAGGTGTGGGAGAACCCTGAGGAGGCGACAGTGCGTGGTGCGCGTGCACGCGAGAACATCGCACGAGAGCTTTCGCTAGAGAGCACCGGAGCAGCCATGCGCGCGCGTTTGGAGGAGATGCCCGGATCGACGCCGGGGATGGCTTCAATCGCCCCGGCTTGAGCCTCGGCCTTTGTAGCCGACCGGTTCTAGGCCCGCCGGCTCGGATGCCCGGCGGTGAACGAGCCTAATCTGCGCTTGATGGTGGATGCGGACGGGTAGCCGTCGGGGGAGTTCGTCGCACTCTTCCTTGATGGGAGCCCGGCCGAGTTCGCGTGCCATGTGCTGCAACGCGTCTCTGAACAGGCTCAGCGCCACCACTCAGTTATTCCACTCGCCGGGTCCAACGTGGATTTGAAGCCATCTGCAGCGAGGGCTGCCGTGACCTCGGGATAGGCCTGAACGGTGTAAATACGATTCCCTCGTGCCTGTTTCAGCGCTTCCAGGGCTTCAGCCAGCTGTTCGTAGGTGAGCAGATTGATCGGGTTGCTCACAGACGCAATATTTTCAACGTCAGCGTAGTAAGCAACCTGATGACCGAGCGGAACGAGGAGCAACACCGATTCTCCGTGATGGCTGGTACGACGCACGAAAGCGACAGCCGCCGATATGTCATATGGCGCGGGAAGTGGAGAGCTGGCGGCGATACGGCGCAGTTCCGTCCACGGCATCGGGAACTGCGCGATCGAAGTGGAGGCCACACCGAGCGAGATCAATACGCCACCCACAAGTGCGAGCGACGAAAGGCGCGCACCTACACGATTGGCGGCGAGCGCGCGCAAGGCAAGCAACGCGAGCAAGGCGACGCAGAGCGCCCAGATCGAGAAGAGCACCACCAGGCCGGCGGGATGCGTGCGACCCATGTAGTAGTTCCCCGCCCCAAGCCCCATGATTCCGCTGTAGAAGAGAGCCGCCGTAAAGGTGTTGTCCGGGGCCCGATCCCTGTATCTCAAGGCGGCGACTAGCACAGACGCGCCAAATGTCATGTCCACCAGCATGTACAGACCACCCAGAGGCGTCCCTATGAGCCCATAACCACCTTCACCGAAAAGGCGTGCGTAAAAGGTCAACATCCCAAGCTTCGGCAGCTGCCCCGTGCGTAGCAAAGTCAACACGCTGACCGCCGCAAACGCGATGACGAGCCCGACGAGAAGATTCTTGACGACACGCACAAAGCCGGCTGCGGTGCGGTCAGATCCCGCCAAGACAGCCACGAATGCAGCGAGCAACGCCGGCAAGCCGAACTCAACGTTGTTCAGGAGAACAAGGCCGGCGCACACAAACACAGCGAGCGACCCGCGTGGACGGAGTCCTCGCATGTGGCGCATGCACACCCATAGCAGGACGTAAGGCCCGAAATAGCGCCCCGGAAAAACGGCGTAATAGCTGGCCCAGTTGAATGGCTGAGTACCCCGAATGATGAAGAACAGGCTGGCGGCGAGGAACGGCACATACAGGGCCAGCGCGAGTATCTCGTTGCGCGTGACGAGAGCCAGCGCCCGCTCAACGGACAGAAGCGCAACGAAGGTGAGAGCGCACATCGCCACAGTGAATACACCTATCTGTGGACCACCCAGGCTGAGCACCGGCCACACGACCAAAGGCAGCAGCGACGTATACTGGTCGGTATAGTTGACCAATGGCGTACGCCCGTTGACGACGGAGACGAATTCATCAAAGGTGAACTGGAGATGAAAGGTCACATACTGGTCCGCCAAGGCGAGGTTCTCCGCCCGAAAGATGGACGGCAGCAGCCAGCATGCGGTTAGCAGCGCAGCTACCGCGACCCACGCCCAGCTCATGGGACGACGAGTAAGAAGAAGCCTGGATTCGAACCAACGAGGCCGCATCCTGGCCAGGTAGACCAACGCCGCGGCTATCGCGATCCCAACGACGAGATCACCGTTGCCAAAATGGGTCGTCGGCCCCTCACCGCCGAAGTCATGGAATTGCGCTTCCCAGCTCCAAATAGCGACACCCGTGCCTGCGATCAGCCCGCATGTGCTCAGCAAGTGCACCGATATACGGCGGCCGTGGGTTGCGCCCAACCAGCGTGGAGTCGGAACATACGCAAAGACAAGCGCCAGCCCGAGCACAAATGCGATGGCAAGCAGATACCGCATCTGTTCGGTGGGCTTGTGGTAGATGAACACGAAGACGCTGGGAAAGAATCGGAAATGTCCTTGAGGAAGGAGATGGCCAAGCGGTCCTGCCAGGACCAGCATCAAGATCGCCAGAGCCACGGCAGCCACGAACATGGAGGCGAACAGCAGGTCTTCCCGCCCAACCGCTGTCGGTCCGGTGTCTGAGTGAGTCAGTGGCACGGCTGGCGATGGCCCCGTCTTGGAGTTGGCACGCTCATCTGGCTCTATCCGTCTCATGTGCGGGCTCCCGACTTCGCTGGCTTTTGAGCGCCGCTGTCGCCGACCGATACGGCCATCATCTTGGTCTTCCCGGACCCTTCGGGGGCAAACGTTTCTCGCATCTCATCGCACCTATTTCCAAATCAGCGTTCAAGCTGGGGCGTCGGGCACCGTGTACAGTATTACTCCTCCTACCAGCCTGTGCCTCAGGCCGAGATGTGCAAGCACACCAGGCCACGGGCCTGCGAGCGTTGGATCTACGATCACGTGGCTCACAAGATGTTCGCGAATAAAGGAGCCGAGCGCGGGCGCCGGCGGGACGACATTGGTGAATAGTTGTGCGGTCGTCAGTTGGGAGTTAAATGGAGGCGGGATAGTTCCGGAGACGTAGCCCTCGGGCAGGAAGAAGCTGAATCCACCTTCCGCCTGCCAGAGCATGGATACGTCGTTCAAGGCGAAGGGTAGGACAAGTACGGTCTCATCGTGGTGAAGATACCGCTTGTATAGAGCGGTCGAAAAGAAGGGCGGATCGTTCACGGGCGCCCCATAGAAGGTTCTGTTGATATCGGGAAGTATCATCGCTATGCCGAGGAGGATGGCTAGCCAGCCCACGACGACTCGTTTCTCCCTGCCTGCCAGATATACGGCAATGCCTACCGACAAAGCCAGCGACGTGAACAAAATCATGCGTCCCGGCGCAATATTGTTGATAAGCGGTAGATGCTGAAGCCACGCAAAGGGCAGAGTGATGGTTTGATAGCCGGCTATGTGCAGATGCGGTCCCAGTGCTGCGATCAAACTGACAGCTGCCGCTGTCGCGACAATGCCGACGAAGACGCGGTCTCTATTCCTACGTCTTCCTAGAATCCACATCAAGAAGAGAGCAATCGGTATCACTCCGAGATAGCCGTTGGCCTCAGAGCCGTTGCCTTTCTCGAACGTAAGCCCGAGCAAATAGAAGTCGTGGCCCCCAAGCCAAGTGATGGTGGTCGGAAACCACAGGTTGAGCAAGTCGAGGCTGTACGCATTCGGAAAACTTGGAGAGCTTTGAGAGGTGCCCCCACTAAAGAGCGCATAGTAGAGAAATGGAGAAATCACGATTGCTGCGACCAATCCTGATCCGACTATTTCCGCCGCCAGTTGCGCGACGGATATGCGCCTCGATCGCGGCACCAAAAACCATGCGGCAACGAGGACGACGGCCCCGAAGAACACGCACTCTGCCAGGAGTTCTGTCGACAGGCCGGCTTGCAGGATGAGTAGCGCTGCCATCGCAAGCACAAATGACCTGCGTGAAATCTCCCCTGCGACACGACGCAAAGCGACTAGAACCATAACTGGTATGAGGAACACGAGCACGAGGTTCAAATGCCCCAAGAGCTGCGCGAACTGATAGCTCGAGAACCCGAAGAGAAACCCACCAACCAAGGCGGGCAGCTCGCGTCCGGCCAAGCGGCGACACAGCAAATATGCGGTAAAGGCCGCTAGGGCGGGGCCACAGACCGCCAGTACGTTGTAAGAAAAGACAGGCCCAGCCAATGCGGTGATGGGAGCCATTAGGATGGCCGCCGTCGGGATCATCGCCCCTTGAGCGACATTGACTCCGGTAGGCGCCCAGAGGTAATGCGACACGAACGGGTTGAGCCCATGCAGAAGCGCGTGCGGCCACCACGACAACGCCCACATATACGAAGCCGGATCTGTAGATGCACTACACGCGCATACTGTTCGCGGGGCCTGAATGGCGTACCGTCCGATCGTGATGAGGGCCAGCGCGAGGTAAAGGGCCAGCGCCACCACCCAGCTCGGCAATGCGCGGCAGCTGAAGATGCGCAGACGACGGCTGCCGGTTGGGCTTTCTACCGATGCGTCCATAGTGGCTTGCGCCGTGACACTCTTAGCACGTTTTGCGACCTGAGTCATCGGACCTGCCCTCCAACTCTTTCAGACGCCGGGTTGCAGCCGATGGCGCCATGCAGGGCCGCGCGGTCACATGTCGTACCCAACCAGATAGCTGTGCTGCTCGTTTACATCGTCCACTTGGCGCAAGTAGCCCGCACCGATCACGGCTTGCCCGTTGCGACCACCGGGACATCCTAACTGAGCGGCAGGATCACTGTCATCAGCAAACGCTGACGCAATCGCGCTGATCCACGATGCCTGCCGCGGCGTGCCCGGCACCCGCCCCGATTGTCTATTACGAGCTGCTCGGCGAGATTGTCACCCGGATCGCTCCCCACACGGAGGCCGACCCCGTCGCGATGCTCACTCAGCTGCTCGTGTCCTTTGGTGCCGCTGCCGGCCGCGGCACCTGGTTCTCCGTCGAGGCGACCCGTCATCACCCCAACGAGTTTATGCTGCTGGTCGGCGATAGCAGCAAGGCGAGAAAGGGTTCCTCCTGGGATCACGTCCGTCGACTGATCGCCGGCCTCGACCCGACGATCGAGCGGCGGATCCTGACCGGCCTGTCCTCCGGCGAGGGGACCCCGGCATCACCGACCAGCGACTCCTCGTGATCGAGCCCGAAGTTGCTGAGAGGGCCAACAGCGTCTCTGCGCCGAGTACCGATGCTCTCAGTGGTTGTCAAGAGGCGTTGAGGAGAGCCTGGTAGCGGTGGCCGAGCAGGGACGCCTGTGCGGCTATGAGGCGCGCGACCTCTTCTACGAGATCGGCACGCCCTCGGCGCTGCGCGAAACCGAGGCCCTCCGCGCGGCCTGGCGAGGCCGGCGTGAAGGGCTGCACTACGGTGTATTGATGTAGGGCTCCGAGCAGGCGGGCGCGCCCAACGCGCAGTCATGGATGGACAGCGTCCGCGAAATCGCGCGGGCTCTGCGCGGCCACGAGTCGGGTCTGCTCGGCCGGGGCGCGCGCTTCATCGTAGGCTTGGCGCAGGCGGCGACGGGCGCGGAGATGGGTGGCGCTGTGCACTGTCTTGAAGTTCGAGTTGACACGCGCCGTTGAGTCTTGTTGACTCTCGGCCCGATGGCTGCCAGCCGACACGCTTCCGATATGCAGGCAAACTCCTTGGGTGTGTGGTATCTGGGCTCCTTGGGTCCGCGCAAGGGTTCTGAGTGTTGTCGACCGGCGATAGTGCGGCTCGATCGGAGGGTCGTGCGGGTGGGCGCGGCTAGGTGCGCGAGATGCAGCGTCGTCGTCTGCTGGACGCGATGGCCCAACTGCTCGCCGAGCGGAGCTTTCGCGACTTGACCGCCGGGAGCGTGGCCACGCGCGCGGATGTCTCCCCGCCTGTGCTCCGTGAGTTGTTCGGCGGCTTGGACGGTTGTTTCCTGGCCTTGCTGGAGCACGTACTGGAGCACTCGACCGCGCTGATCCTCGCCGCCTTTGAGCGGGAGGCCTTGTGGGAGGATGGGGTCCTTGCCGGTCTTGAAGCGTTGCTCGTGTTTCTCGACTGCGAGCCAGCTTTCGCCGAGGTATGCTTGGTCGAGGCGCTCAGCGGCCCCCCCGCCGCGTTGGAGTTTCGCGCGCGCTTACTCGCCGTCTTGATACCACTGCTGGAGCGCGCTCGCGAGCGACTCGCCGTCGAGGATCAGCCGTCGTCGTTTACCGCACAAGCGAGTATCGCCGCTGTCGCGGGCATCTTGCGAGCCTGAGATCGGGTCACTGTGCCTCCAAATCGACGATCGCTGGCGCCGGCTCGGGGTGCGCAGGGTGGCTGCCCCCGATGAGAAAGTGGTTCGGGGCGCGCAAAGGGACAACATCTGGATCCGGCATCACGGCATCGATGTCCGTGCGCACAAAGAACGCATTGTTGCCCGTCAGCTCGGTGTGCACCAGGCGATACCCCTTCTGCTCGCCAAGCGACCGAAGCGCGCCAAGCGACGCGCCGTAGTTGTCGGTACCCTGCCACGTACGCTCGGGATCGTAGGGTTGCACCCAACGCGCCTCCAGCGGCCACTGCGCGTTGTACTCGATCACGACAATGCGTGGCGAATAGCTTCTCAGCTCCTGCCAGATCCAATAGTCGTTGCCGTCCACATCGATTGACAGCACATCCGGCTCGGCTGGCACACCTGCCTGATGGAAGAGCTGCTCTAGATTCTCCGGCCCCACATGAGCGTGCTCGGTGCGTACGTGCGAGTTTGCCGCGTACTTCCTATGCAGCTCGTTGAACGCGTCCTGGTGTGACTCCATGAACAGTCCCGACCATCCCAGTACGTCCGCCAAGAGCACGCAGTTACCCTCGACGCCGCTCTGGATGCCGAACTCCACGAACCAGCGGTTGGTTGCCCCTACGCGATGCAGCAGCTCGGCCAGCACGCCATCCTCGCCGTTTTGTGAGAAGCAGCGGTACTCGTAGCGAGTGAGTGGCTCTCGGGGCGAGGGCGCCGCGGTGCTCGTGTGTGTATGACGCCGCACGAGCTCGTCGAGGGCGAGGTAGATGTTGCGATCGCTCGTCAAGACCAGACCTCCGCCCAGCTCTTTGCCCAGTGGTGAACCATGTAAGCGTCGGGGAACGCCTCGTGGCGGCGCTCGGGCTCGTCCCATCGGTAGGGATAGAACAGGTGCGCACCGAAGATCGTCACACTCGGCTCCTGCTCGAGGATCAAGCTGAGTAGGTACGGTCCGTTGGCATCCACCGAGTGCGCGCCTGTGCCGAGCGTCCGCCGCGCCAGTTGTGCGGCACGCACGAAAGCGCGATGTCCAGGCGTCGAGCCCAGTATGGCGTTGCCCACGCGCCCCTCTCCCTCCAGCGCGGCGAATGCGTCGACGCCGCACAGCAGCGGCTCAAGCGACTGAAGACATTCGACATCTGTGTCTACATATATCCCGCCAAAGCGACGCAACACCTCGTAGCGCATCAGGTTCGACAGCTCTGAGTGAGTGCGTGCTCGCTTGCGCTCGGCCTCCTCGATCTCGAGCTCCGCGAGATCCGCCTCGCTCCACAATCGCATCTCCCAGTCGGGGTTGTGCTCGGCAAAGCTCGCGCCAAAGCGCTCGTACTCGGCCGGCATCGGCTTTCCGCCGACCCACACGCGGTGAATGGTGCGTGGGATGCTCATTTGCGTACCCGCTTCGAGCGGAGCGCTCTCAAGCAGTCGCGCCCCCGCGCTCGGCAGTCCGCCGAGTTGCCCGACGCGTATGGGTACGCGACAGGCACAGTCGAACCAGCGCACATCCTCGTGCACGACGTCGACCTCGAGCAAGTAGGTTCCCGCGAGCGGCGGCGCCTCGACGTGTAGCGGGGTCAGGACGCTCTGCCCTGGCTTTACCGGACGGGTGAAAGCCGAGCGATGCCCCTCTGGGATCAGAACATTCCCCTCAGGGTCGAGCCAGCGATAGGACAGGCGGATTGCCGGTTTGGCGTCCAGCTGCGCAGGCCAGCGCTCGCTGCCTTCGTTGTGCACATGGAAGTACATATGACGCTGCTCGGAGGGCGCGAGCGACGGCGAGGACTCGCCAAGCTCGATACGAGCGTGGTAGGTGTCCTTGCTGACCTTGCGTCCCTCCCACAGACGATCCATCTCCGCCAGCGACACGAATGGAACATGCTCGAGGAGGGTCGGCTCGGTGGGCGCAGGCGAAGGGTCGAGCGCTTGCGCGATTGCCGCTCGATCCTCCTCGGGTACCTCGTCCAGCTCGAGCGAGTCGCGCAGCTCCGGAAGGTAGAAGGCCTCGTTGAGTCGTCCTCCCCCCGCGGCCAACAGGTGAGGACGGGCAACCTCATAGCGCACGACCTTGTCAAGCCGCTCCTGTTCGCTGGAGGTCAGCAGCTCGAGATGGTAGAACGGCTCCTCGACATATTCGCGGGGAGCCACCGGCTGCGCGTGGTCGTGTGTCAATCCGCTGAAGCGAAGCGTGCCGTCGTTGCGCGTCAACCTGGGCACGAACCCGGTCGACCAGGGCAGGCAGGCGAGAAAGTGCTCGCGGTCAGACCAAAGCCATGCTGTGGGAGCCCAAAACTGCTGCACTTCGCTCGATGCGAGCATTGCCGGCAGGCGCCGGAGGAATGCCTGGCTTGCTACCTCGTCTCCGTCGAGACGCAGGATCCAGTCACCGTGGCACTGGGCATACAGCCATGCCATGTGTCGCTCGGGAAAGGAGAACTCGATCCGCGAGAGCCGGTCGGCGACAGCGCCGTAGCCGGCGAGCGTCGTGTCCTCGACACGAGCATCTGCGGCAATCACGATCTCCTCGGCATATGGGCGCAGTGGCTCGAGGATCGCCGCCACACGCGACGGCGGATCAGCGGTCATCAGGCAGACGGAGAGCGACATCCGAGCAATTATCGCCGCTCCCCATCCATCCAGCTCTAGCCCGGTTGTGCGCCGCGTAGGAATGGCTGGCCCCCACTGACTAAACTTGTCCAGCTCATGCCCAATGAGCAACTAACAGTCAACGTCGCGCAGGTCGTCCACGAGACGATCGACGGCGAGACGATCCTGATCCACCTTGGCAGTGGCGCCTACTACAGCCTGGCCGGCTGCGGCGCTGATATCTGGGAGCTTTTGGCTGCCGGCGCCGGCGTCGAGGAGGTCGTAGCCTCAACACAGACACGCTACGACGCAGATCCCGAGCAAATCGCCCAACCTGTCAGGACGCTCATCGATGAACTGCTCGCCGAGGAGCTGATCCTCAAGGGTCCGTCGACTGTCCCCCCGCGCGCTCAGCCAGGAGGGGAGACGACTGCGACCACGACCGCGTCGCCGGCCGGTGTCGACCAGTCTGAGTCTTCGACCCGTGCGTCTTTCGTGGCCCCGGTTCTGCACAAGTACACCGACATGCAGCAGTTCATGCTCGTGGATCCCCTCCACGACGTCGAGCAGGACGTTGGCTGGCCGCATCTCAAGGATGGCTGAGCCGCTCCCCGGCCTTAGGGGCTTCTTCGCGGAAGCTTCACGCGAGCACGCCGCTGCTTTGGCGGATGTAGGCGAGATACAGCGCGAACTGCGCGTCGCCGACCAACGCCTGCGCATGCGCTTCGTCGGTACGGCGTTGGCCGACGGACTGCTGGCGGCGCTCGCCCCGCGTCTCTGTCCCTTTGCCTTTGGACCGGGGCCGGTCGATGTCGGCACCCCGGATACCACCATCTCATTGTGGGAGGAGCGCCGAGTCTCTGGCCGCGCCATACCCGTCCCCTGGGGCGATGAGCATCTCGGCGCCCGTGGCCTCGTTCGCGGCTCCGATGGCGTGGTGGCCGTACACGAGGCCGGCTCCCGTGCTGTCACGCTTGTCGATCCCGACAGCGATACGCTCCTCTATCGGGTTCCCAGCAGCGCCGAGCTTCCGTGGTGGGAGCGCGCGGCGCCCTTGCGTCCCGCGTTGTTCTGGGCGCTGAGTGGGCCGGGACGTCATCTCGTGCACGGAGGCGTCGTCGGAGACGAGCAGCGTGGCGGCGTGCTGCTCGGCGGCGCCGGTGGCTCCGGCAAGACGACGGTTGCGCTGGCTGCTCTGGCCTCTGGGATGCGCTACATCTCAGACGATTACGTCCTGCTGCACAGCGACCCCGTCCCGGTCGCTTGGAATCTCTTCGGAACCGCCAAGCTCGATGCCGGCCACCTTGCACGCTTTCCGACACTCGCATCCGCGGCGCGCTTCTCCGCCGATCCCGTGGAAGACGAGAAGGCGGTGCTCGACGTCGCGACGCTGTTGCCCGATGCGCTTGTGGACTCGCTGCCGATCAAGGCGATCGTCGTTCCCCACATACGGGGTGGACGGGCAGCCCTGCACGCTGTCAGCGCGGGCGAGGCGCTGCTCGCGCTGGCGCCCAGCACAACGCTTCAGATGCCTTACGACAAAGGCTCGGTCGTACGTTCGCTTGCCGCGCTCACTCGCAGCGTTCCCGCCTTCGCGCTCGACGTCGGCGATCGCGTCGAGGAGTTGGCAGAAGCGCTCGACCGCGTCCTCGACGAGGTTGGCGGCACACGCGTGGATGGGCGACGCGAGCCCGCGCTGAGGGGCTCGGCATGAGCGTGCCTCTGGTATCGGTCATCGTCCCGGCCTACCAGGCCGAGGCGTATTTGGAGGAGGCGCTCGACAGCGCTCTGAGGCAGGACCACGACGCCGTCGAGTTGATCGTCGTTGACGACGGCTCCACCGATCGCACGGCCGAGATCGCGGCGGCTGCACCCGTCCAGCTTGTGTGCCGCAAGCAAGGTGGGCCGGCGGCGGCTCGCAACAGTGGGCTTGCGGCTGCCACCGGCGAGTTCATAACGATCCTCGACGCCGACGATCTGTGGCCTTCCGATCGCCTCTCGTTACAGCTCGCGTACCTGGCGGCGCACCCCGAGCAGGGGATCGTGCTCGGTCTCGCGGAGGTCTTCCTGAGTCCGGGCGAGTCGCGCCCGGCTCACGATCCCGGGTTCGCCGAAGGGGAGAAGGTAGTCGGGCATCCCGCGACGATGCTCGCGCGGCGGGAGGTGTTCGATGTCGTGGGCCCCTTCGACGAGACACTGCGCTTGAGCGAGGACATCGACTGGCTGGCGCGCGCCTCCGATGCCGGGATACTCGCCGGGAGGATCGAGCGGACGCTGCTCTACTACCGCATCCACGCGCACAACACCTCGCGCCATACACGGGCCAACAATGCAGCCACTCTGCGTGTGCTGCGAGAGTCTGTTCATCGCAAGCAGCGCGAAGCCAATGTCTGAGGACGCCGCCAGTCCACTTGTCTCGGTGATCGTGCCCGTGCATCGCGGCGAACGTTTCCTCGCCGAAGCGCTCGACAGCATCGAGGCACAGACTCATCGTCCGCTGGAGACGATCGTGATCGACGACGGCTCACCAGACGAGAGCGCGGCGATCGCAGAAGCTCGCCACTGGGTTCGTCTGTTGCGCCAGCGCCAGCTCGGCGTGCCGGTGGCGCGAAACGCGGGCCTCGCGGCCGCAGAAGGTGAGTTCATCGCGTTCCTCGACCAGGACGACCTCTGGCATCCGCAAAAGCTGGAGCGCCAACTCGAGCTGCTGCGCGCGCGGCCCGACGTGGACATCGTGTTCACGAAGATGGAGGTCGTGCTGATGGATGGCATCCAGCGGCCGCCCTGGTGTCGACCGGAGTGGTTGCAAGTGCCCCCGCCGGCCTTCCTTCCGAGTGCGTGGCTCGTGCGCCGCAGCGCGTTCGAGCGTATAGGCGTCTTTGATCCGGGTTTCTCTTCTGGCTGCGACACAGACTGGCTCGTGCGAGCCGGCGAGGCCGGGCTGCGCAACGAGACGCTCGACGATCCGCTCATACGCTGGCGCATTCACGGCGCCAACGGCTCCTACGATCTGGCCACCGTACGGCGCGAGATGTTCACGATTCTGCGTCGCAACGTGGCACTCCGAGCCGGGGAGCGACATGCTGGCTGACCCGAGCGTTGGAGTGGTAATACCTGCCTTCAACGCCGAGCGCTTCCTTGGGCAAGCGCTCGACAGTGTGCTCTCCCAAACACACCCTGTGGCTGACATCCTGGTGATCGATGACGGCTCCAGCGATGGCACGTCCGCCCTCGCCACAAATCACAGTCCTCGGGTAAGGGTCGAGCGCCAGGACAACGCTGGGATCGGCGCGGCTCGCAACCGCGGCTCGGAAATGGTGCATGGCGACGTCCTGGCATTTCTCGATGCAGACGATCTGCTGACGCCGTCGAGCATCGGATGCCGGGTTGAGCTGCTCAGGCAAAGACCCGAGGTCGAGCTTGTATTCGGTCAGGTCGTCCGCTTTCGTCAGCTGCTCGATGGAGTCCCAGTCGCGATCGACGAGCCGCTGCCCGCCCATCTTCCAGGCGCCATGTTCGTGCGCCGGGCAGCGCTTGCTCGCGTTGGGCCGTTCCCCACAGAGACGCATGTCGCAGAGGGATTGGACTGGCTGCTACGGGCGCGCGAGCTGCCGCTGACGGAGGTCACCCTGGAGGAGCAGGTTGTTTGGCGGCGCGTTCACGGTGAGAACAACTCGTTGCGCCATCGTGCCCAGATCGGTGAGTTCGCCCATGCTCTGAAGGCATCGCTCGACCGTCGCAGGGCCGCCGATGCGGCGTTGCGGGACGGACCATGATCGAGGCGACGAACGAGGCGCCTGGAGAGACGGCCGCTGCCGCTGTTTGGGGCGCTACTCCCGAGCAGCGCGATGTTTGGCCTGCACGGACCCAGGAGCTGCTGTTGCGGGCGGCGCTGATCGCAGACGAGCGCGCGCTCGCCGCGTGGACAGAGTTGCAACCACAGATGTCTGTTGCCGCGCTCGACGGGGCGACCCAGGCACTGCTGCCGATCCTGCGCAAGAACTTGGTGGCGCTCGGCGTGCAGGACGAGCTGCTGGATCTGTTCAAGGGCGTCCACCGCTTCAGCTGGGCTCGCAACCAGATGCTGCTCGCGGGCATGATCCCGGTCGTCGCGGAGCTCGAGCGAGCCGGCATCCCGACGTTGCTCTTGAAGGGGGCGGCATTTGTCGCAGACAAGCGGCTGGATGCCGGCATGCGCCCGATGAACGACGTCGACGTGCTGGTACCGAGCGATCGGACCCGCGAGGCGATCGAGTGCTTGCGCGATTTGGGCCTCGAACCTGTGGGCGATGTTCCCGCTTGGTACGTCGCCGACTACGCGCCTCGCTTCGTTCCGAGTCACGGCTTCCGTGACGAGCAGGACCGTCAGCTGGACCTTCACTGGAATGTGCTGCACGCCTCCCGCCAGCCTGACGCCGACGACGATTTCTGGGCGGCGGCGGTCCCGATCGAGCTGCTCGGTCTGCGCACACGGGCGCTGTGTCCGGCTGACGAGCTGCTGCTGGTGATCCTGCACGGACTGCGTTGGAACGCGATTCCCACCTATAGATGGGTGCTCGATGCCGCGCTGCTTGCCCAAGGCGTGTTCGGCCCGATCGACTACGACAGGTTGGTGGAGCAGGCGCGCAAGCGTCGAGTCACGGTGGCATTGCGAGCCGGGCTCTCTTATCTGCATGAGATCGTGGACGTTCCGTTGCCTTCTGGCGTCCTGGAGGCCTTGAAGTCAGCGCGAGCATCGCCGCTCGAGCGCCTGGAGTTGCACATCCAAACGACTCAGCCGCGACTGCGCAGCCGGGTGCAATGGGAGGTTCTCTACCACCAGCAGTATCTTCGCCATCACCTTGGTCTTGCTGAGAAGCCATCTTTGAGACGGCATCTGCGACTTGCCCGTCGACGCCTGGGCGTAGAACGTTTTCGCCAGTTCTCAGAGCTCGGCTCTGGCGGATGCCCCGGGCCGAGCAGGCCTTCCTCGGAGATGGCCGCGGCTGTCGGCAAGGGCGCCGAACATGCGTCTTCGGCTCTGCCAATTGCTTTCGGCGGCCCAATCGACATGGATCTCACTGGTCTCGGCCGCGACTACGTGGCCTACGGAATCTGGTGCCCAGAGGCTGGCGGATCCTGGATCGCCGGTCGTGAGGCAAAGCTCGTGATGCCACTGGAGCGGGACGCTCGCAGTTCGCTGTTGCTCGAGATCTCAGCCCAAGGTTTCCTCGGTGCAGCACATCCCAAGCAGCGTCTCGAGGTTCTCGTCAACGACTGTCCTGTCGGTGCGCTCGAGGTGGATGTAAACCGAACGCTTCGCCGCGAGTCGCTCGTCATCCCCTACGAGCTCGTGGCGGGACGGCAGCGTCTAGAGCTGACTCTGAGGGCGCCTGACGCGGTCTCGCCCGCGCGGCTGGGAGTCGCCGACGACGATCGACGCCTCGGCGTATTCCTGCGTCGGCTGGTGGTGCACGAGCCGCGCACCTCTCAAATCGGCAGCGCGACGATGCTCGGTGAGGGATCTGGCGACGAGTGCACGCTCGCAGGCGGCTGGAGCGATCCCGAGGCGTCCGGGCGCTGGACCTACGGCGAACTCGCGCAACTGATGCTGCGGTTGGAGCCCTCGCAAACACCGCTCGAGCTGGAATTCGATGCGGTTCCCCTACTGAGTGGGACGCGACCGACGTTGCGGGCCGATGTGACAGTCAACGGGGAAGCTGTCGGGTCCGTGGAATACGACGAGCAGAGCCCGTGTCCATCTACTACGTGTCTCGCGCTGCCAGCTGCCGTGGCACGCTCCTCCGGGGAGCTGTTGGTCGCATGGCGAGTGCACGATCCACGTTCGCCGCAAACGCTCGGCCTCTCCCGCGATACTCGGCCCTTGGGGCTTTTCTTGGAACGCATAGCGCTCGTGCCGGGACGCTCCTGGCTTGCTGGAAGCGTGCCGTCGGTCAAGGCGCTACCGCACTCCGCGCCTCCGAAATCAATTACCTGAACAGCTCTTTATTTACTGCCTTGTGCGCTCTGGTGCGGCGGTTGTTCCCATATTTGCCTAGGTTCCGTGGGTCAAGCAAACAGTGGTCTGGTTTGAATTTTCTTATGGTAAGGGTGGGCTCTGCAAATCCTCGATTGCCCACGTGAAAGTCACGACTTCGGCGTTGAGATCGAGCGCCTGCACTCCGCGCAATAAGGAGGAATTGCGCTTCGGGAAGGACCTTCATGGCTGCTCGATCCCCCAAAAAATCAACTACCTGACTTTCCCCTATGCATTCCCGCCGCGATGGGGCACCATGATTGATGTCACGAGCCGATGCCCATTCGGTCCCGTGCCCCCAAGGGGGGCTGGCCGGTCCGTCCACAAGCGCTGAGTGCTCCGCGCATGTGGGCGGGCCTGTCGTTCATCTGGGCTCCGCTGCCTCTTGAGTGTTGTTCTGCCAGAGGCATCCTCCCGCCTCCGACGTGCCCTCGTCGAAGCTCCTGTTCGCGCCGCCACCGGGGCGCTCGCGATAGTGTGCTCGCCCTGCCGGTGCCAGCAAAGCACTGACGTGCAATCAGTCGGTTGCACGTTTGTCCAAACCTAGGACCCCCCATGGAGATACTCCCAGCCCGCCTCCCAGGCCCAGTCCAGATCGTGCCCTCTGTCTTCGGTGACGAGCGCGGCTTCTTTGTCGAGGCCTACCGGCAGCAGTGGCATTCCGCTGCTGGCATTCCCGAGGATGAGCAGTTCGTCCAGGACAACCATTCCCGCTCCAGTAGAGGGGTCGTGCGCGGCATGCACTTCCACGTCGGCAGCGGCGTGGCCAAGCTCGTGCGTTGCTCACGCGGCAGGATCCTCGACGTGATCGTCGACCTGCGCCGCGGCTCACCCACCTACGGCGAGTGGGAGGGCTTCGAGCTAGATGACGAGGCGATGCGCATCCTCTACGTGCCCGTCGGCTTCGCCCACGGTTTCTGTGTGCTCAGTGACGTGGCCGACGTCATCTACAAGCAGAGCGCCTACTACGATCCCGCGATCGAGCGAGGCATCGCTTGGAACGACCCCGATGTCGCGATCGACTGGCCGCTGCCGGCAAGCGAGTTGATCGTCTCCGCGCGCGACAGCGAAGCTCCCCTGTTGCGCGAACTCGCGCCTGAGTTGCCGTTCGAGTACTCGGCCTGAGCTCTACAACTCGGTCACGAGCAGGCGATAGCCGAGGTCCAACTGCTCGAGCGCGAGTAGTTCGCGGTTGCGCTGCTGCCAGCGGCCCGTCTCGAGCTCCTCGGCGAGCTCCTCGAGACCGTCCAGCAGCCGCGCGGCGCCCGGCAGCTGAAACGTCGGTATGCCCCCCCGCACCCGCTTGTCCAGGTATGCTTGCGGGCGGCGCCAGTGGGCCGCCAGCAAGCCGCCGCCGCAATCGTGGGGGATGGCAACCGTCTCGACTTGCACCTCGTCGCCAGTGGCAACACGCTGTTGCTCGATCGGCGGGAAGCGGCGGCTGTGCAGATGGCCGAGCTTGGGCAGGTAGTCGCGCAGCAGCCAAAAACGATCGGCATGAGTTGGGTCGTAGGTGAAGATCACCACGCGCTTACGTGCGACCCTACGCAGCTCTTGCACCCCGACGCGCCAGTCTGCCCATTGGTGAAGCGTCAGACATGCCATCGCGGCGTCCACACTCGAAGATGGGATCGGCAGGCTCTCGGCGTGCCCCCTGATCGGGGTCGTCAGCCCTCGGGTGCGCCGAGTGATTCTGTGCTCTGTCGGCTCGATCGCAAGCACCCAGCGGTCGACCGGCTCATACTCCGCCGCGCCGGCCCCGACATTGGCGACCGAGCGGGCGTCGCCGAGCGCTTCATGGATCTGTTTGGCGATTCTGGGGTCCACCGGGCGCAGGACCGGATACTCATGCTCGTGGGCAACCTGCTCGTGGGCGCCACCGTCGTGTTCGTGAGTGTGGTTCATAGGAAGTAAGCGAACGTTTCCGCACCGGAATCGAATCTCCTGCAACCTCCACTATTTGGAAACGTTTGATTCGGTGTGATCGCGGCATCTGGATGGGTGCGCGTGCGATGGCCTCGGATGCAATGCTTATGCCCGATGTCCAGCCGTATCAGTCTCCTGCGCCGTCGTGTCGGCGAATTCACGCTCACGCCGGAGCAATATGCGCTCGCGGCATATGTCGCGCTCGGCGCGCTGACCGTGATCGTGATGAGCGGGGCCGCTGTGCGGCTCACCGGCTCTGGGCTCGGTTGTCCGATGTGGCCGCGCTGCTACGGCAAGATCTACCCGCCGCTGCAAACCCACGCGGTGATCGAGTTCTCGAACCGGATGATCACCGTCCCGGTCTCGATCGCGGCGATCGCTGCGTTCGTACTTGCCTTCCGCCGCCGGCCTTACCGGCGCGACCTGATGCGTCTGAGCTTGCTGCTGCCGCTCGGCGTGGTCGCCCAGGCCGTGCTCGGCGGATTGACGGTGCGCGGAGCGCTCGACTACGGCTGGGTCATGGCTCACTTCGCCCTCTCGATGCTCGTGCTCGTCGCGGCTGTTGCGCTCGCCTGGCGCGCCACCTACGAGCCCGGCGTGCGTCCGCTTTCCACCGACAGAACGCTCACCCTCTGGGCACGTGCTGCCGTGGCGCTGGGCGCCTTGACGATCTTCGCCGGCACCGCCGCTACGGCTGCGGGCCCGCACGCCGGTGGCTCGCCTGGCCAAAAGATCAATCGCCTGGACTTTGACGGCAAAGGCACGATGGATTTCGTGATCCACCGCCACGGTGAGATCGCACTCGTGTTCGGGCTCGTGGCGCTGCTCGTCTGGTGGCTCGCGCGCCGATCCCGTTCCGCCGATCCGCTCGTGCGCCGCTTTTCGACCGTCACATGTGTGTTGATCGCTTTGCAAGGGGCTGTCGGGCTCGACCAGTACGAGACGCACCTGCCGACCGAGCTCGTATGGGTGCATGTCAGTCTCGCCTCGCTCACCTGGCTTTCCGTGCTGTGGACCGCCTGTGCCGCTGGTCGCCTGCAGCCGCGCGCTGTGAGCGTGGCCGAGCCGCGGGCGGCCTCACGCGCGCGTGTGCCTGTCTAGCCCACTGAGCCTGCCTAGCTCCCTCAGCCCCCCTTGGACGCAAAGCGCCGACTGGTGGGCTGTGGCTGCGCGCCCGTGGGCTCCGCTTTGGCATATTCCCCGGAAATAGGGCCTGAAATGGGCTCGCGAGCCGGCGCTGGGTGTGCGGACGTCCTTGCCAACCGTTAGCCTGAGCCGCAGTAACGAAACTCGAGAAGGGACTGCCATGACGAAGAACGAGCTGGCTGATGGGGTCGCGCAGCGGACGGGTCTCGCGGGAACGCAGGCTCGGGAGGCGCTGGAGGCGGCGATCGACCTGATCTCCGACGAGCTGGCTGGCGGCGGCGAGGTTGCTCTCGCCGGTTTCGGCAAGTTCAGCGTCAGCAACCGCGCGGCCCGACAGGGACGCAATCCCTCGACGGGGGAGACGATCAACATTGCGGCAAGCAAGGCCGCGAAATTCTCCGCGGCGAGCGCGCTGAAGAAGCGTCTGAATTAGTACCCACTCGCCCGACCTACGGAGCAGATGGACGTCGAGCAGCGGCGAGCCCGTCGTGAGGCACGTCGGCGCGAGGTTGCGCGCAGACGTACGCGGGGGCTCGCCGCAGCGCTGATCGCCGTCCTGGCGATCGCGGCCGTCGTCGCGCTTGGCTCGGGCGGCGGCTCCTCCAAAGGAGGCTCGCACGGCGCATCGGTGAGTTCTGCCGGCGCTGGTGCCGGTGGCTCGGGGGGCGCCGCCGAGAGCCAGGCCGGCCGGCCTGGCTCCAATGCCGCGAACGGCGTCGGTGGTAAGAGCGGCGAGTCCGGCACGGTTCTCGCCTCCACCGGCCGCCCCTCCAGCGCTGGCACGGCAGGCACCGCTACCGGCCCACCTGGGCACGAGTCCGTGCCGATCTTGATGTATCACGTCATAAACCCGCCGCCGGCGGGGGCGAAATTCCCTGGGCTGTATGTGTCCCCTGAAGAATTCTCAGCTCAGATGCATGCGCTCGCGGGCGCCGGCTTTCATGCGGTGACGATGGATCAGATGCGCGCCAACTGGACGCGCGGCACGCCCCTTCCTGCCGGCAAGCCGATCGTGCTGAGCTTCGACAACGGCTACCAGTCCCAGTACACCCAGGCGCTGCCGGTGCTGCGCAATCTCGGCTGGGTGGGCGTCGAGAACATGCAGCTGACGGGGCTGCCCCCTTCGCAGGGGGGCTTGAGCGACGCGCAGATCCGAGGTCTGGTGGCTGCCGGCTGGGAGCTCGATACACAAGGGATCAGCCACGCCGACCTGATCACGCTTGGCCCGGCTGCCCTGCACGAACAGGTCGCCGTTGCTCGTGCGCAGGTGCAGCGTCGTTACCACGTGCCGGTCAACTGGTTTTGCTACCCCTCGGGGCATTACAACCCAACAGTTATAAACGCGGTTAAGGCTGCCGGATATGTGGGCTCCACCACTGTCGTACCCGGCTGGGCCTCGCCCAGCGACGATTCGTATCGCCTGCCGCGCCTGCGCGTGCTGGGCGGCACTGGCCCTGAGGAGCTGCTCGCCGAGCTGGCCGCGATCCGCTCGAATCCTGCCCCACCCGCGTCATATGGGGGCGGCGAATGACTTGCACATGGCACGTAGACCCGCACGCGGGCAGAGCCAGTGCTTGTGGTCTCCGGCGGGAGAGATGGGCGCCGCGTGAGCACGGGACACATCCGAGGGGCGGATCTATAGGATGCCGCTGATGACTTCCGTGCCCGGCTGGGGCTCATGGAGCCTCGATCCTCTTGCGATCCTTGCGTTGCTTGCCGCGGCGGTTCTGTACGCGCGCATGTACAGGCGTGCCGCCTCGCGTTCGAAAGCCGTTGGCGCCGGTCACTGGATTCCCTACGCCGGCGGTCTGATCGCGATCGCGATCGCTCTGCTCTCGCCGCTTGACGCGATTGGCGATAGCTGGCTGCTCTCCGCGCACATGGCCCAGCACGTGCTGCTGTCCGACATTGCTCCGGCGCTGCTGGTGCTCGGGTTGCGCTCGCCCGTGCTGTCGCTCGGCCTTGCCCGTCCCGCACTGCGTGCTGTCGCTCCCGGTGGGCGCTGGGGTCGCACGCTGGCGGTCGCGACTTCGCCATGGGTGGCGATCCCGCTGTGGGCGCTGGCCACTTGGGTCTGGGCGATTCCGCCGGTCTTCGACTTCGCCGCCCAGCACACTGTCGTGCACGCCTTCGAGCACGCGACCCTCTTCTACACAGGGCTCGCACTTTGGTGGCTGATCATCGATCCGATGCCGCGGGTGCGCCCGCGTCCTGACGGCCAGCGCTTGGCGCTGCTCGGCTTCTCGCGCATCGCCTCCGCAGCGGTCTGTCTGCCCCTCACCTGGATCACCACCACGCAGTACCCGCTCTACGCCTCGGCTCCCCGCGCCTTCGGCATCAGCGCGATCGCCGATCAGCAGATTGCCGGTGCCGGCATGTGCTTCGTCGAGTTCCTCGTCTTCGGCATCGCCTTCGCCGCGGTCTTCATCAGCATGCTCAGCCGCGACGACTCGCGTGTCGCTGTGGCCGAGCAAGCCGCTGCCGGCCACTGAGACTCGCCGAGCGCGAGTCTGCTGTCGGGTGCCGGTTGCCCGCTCCTCACCGGGCTCGTGCGATGAAGAGCGTCCGGTCGATCCAGTCTTCGGGATCGGGTCGAGCCTGAAGCTCGCGTTCGATCGCGCTGACGATCGTGCCGAACTCGCCGTGGTCTATACCGACCACAATGGCGCATCCTGTGTGATGTCGACCGGCCTCGGCCCAGCGGCGTGCGATGAGCGGGAAGTCCTTGACGTCAAACGTGACGAATATTCGCTCTTCCTCCGCGGCAAGCGAGAGCAACTGTTCGTCGCTCGCGCCGTCGAGATCGCGCTCTTCGTCAGCGGATCTGACATCGTGACCTCGGTCGCGAAGTTGGATGGCAACTCGCTGCCTCGAGATGTGAGCGTCGAGAAAAAGCTTCACGGAGCGTGCGCTCGGCTCAGGTGTCTATCCGGCTGACCTCGATGAAGGGGAATTCCTCTTCGAGTTGCTCGATCGGACGCCGGTTTTCAGCTATAGCAGCGTCGATCTCCTCTGGGAACCGCTTGTAGTAGTCAAGGGCCAGCCGAATGTGACGCTCGCCGGCCGAGCCACCGTCCACCATGCTCTCAATGGAGCCTATGTCACGGTAAGCGTCGACAATCTGCCAGACATCGAAGGCCGTGCCGATAACCCACGCTCGCCGTTCCCAGTCTGCGCCGCGGAAGGAGACGCCTGGGAAAAGCCTCATCCGCATCGCCTCCTCGGCGAGCCCTTCGACTATGGCCCCCTTGCTGCGGCCTGTGCGCTGTGCCTCCGATTGAACCAAGGCCTCCATCCTCTCTGAGAGGCGCATGCTGAAGGGAGCGGACTTAGTCGACATCGACCCTTAGTGTATCACACGAATTACAGCGTAATTCTCAACCACAACCCGTGTTGTTGCCGCAGCTCGAGCACGTGTAGCAAGAGCCCGTGCGCTGCATCATGCCTCCGCACTGGCTGCAGGCCGGGCCGAGGTCAAGGCCCTGCATGCGGGCTGGGACGACTGGGGGGGAGTCGGTCAGTGCCGCTGCCGCTGGGACGCTGTCGGCGCCGCCTGCGCTTGCCTCTGGGCCGGCCGTGTCGGAGGAGGCCACCGACTGGGCTGCCTCCTCGGCCATCTTGCGAGCCCGCACCGCGGGTGTGAGGATGCCGAGTTCCTCCTGGGCATCGGTGTCCAGGAAGCGCGAGGCCACCCAGCGCAGGATGTAGTCGGGCATCGACCTGGCGAAGGGGATCTCCGGGTTGCCGGTGATTCCCTCCGGCTCGAAGCGCATGTAGCTGAACTTCTCCACAAGTGTCTCGAGCGGGACCCCGTATTGGAGTGCGATCGAGATTGCCGTTGCGAACGAGTTCATCATGCCTTTGATCGTCGAGCCCTCCTTGCCGATGTCGGTCAGGAAGATCTCGCCCACCGTGCCGTCCTCGTACATGCCGGCGGTGATGTAGCCCTCGTGGCCGCCGATCGAGAACTTGTGCGTGATCGACTGGCGCTCGCGCGGCATGCGCTTGCGCCGTGGGCCCGCCTCGGCCAGCGCCTTGGCGACGGCCTGCTCGACGATCGCATCGACGTCGGCCGGTGCTGTCTTCTCCTTCTGTGCGTCGGTGCGTAGCGCCTGCGCGGTCTTCGAGCCGTCGCGGTAGATTGCCAGCGCCTTAATGCCCAGGCGCCAGGCTTGGGTGTAGGCGTCGGCGATGTCCTCGACCGTCGCCGTCTGCGGCAGGTTGACGGTCTTGGAGATCGCCCCGGAGATGAACGGCTGCACGGCGCCCATCATCTTCAGGTGGCCCATGTGCGAGATCGCTCGCTCGCCTACGGCCACGTCGAACACGGGCAGGTGCTCCGCTGCCAGGCCCGGTGCGCCGATGATCGTGCCGTGCTCGGCCAGGTGCGCCTCGATCTGCTCGACCTGCTGCTCTGAGTAGCCGAGCGTCTGCAGGGCCAGCGGCACGGTGCGGTTGACGATCGTCATCTGCCCGCCGCCGACCAGCTCCTTGAACTTGACGAGCGAGAAGTCCGGCTCCACGCCCGTCGTGTCGCAGTCCATCAGGAAGGAGATCGTGCCCGTCGGAGCCAGCACTGTCGCCTGGGCGTTGCGGTAGCCGAACTGCTCGCCCAGCTCCACCGCCTCGTCCCAGGAGCGCCGCGCGGCCTCCAGCAGCTCCGTGTCCTGGCAGATCGTGTCGGGGATCGCGTAGGAGGAGTCGCGGTGCATTTGCATCACGTTGTTGTGCGCCTCGCGGTTCTCCTCGTAGTGCTCGTAGGGGCCCATCGCCGCCGCCACGCGCGCGGACTCGCGGTAGGCGCGTCCCGTCATCAGTGCTGTAATTGCCGCCGCCGTACCCCTGCCTGCGTCGGAGTCATAGGGCATGCCGTTGCTCATCAGGTAGGCGCCGAGGTTGGCGTAGCCGAGGCCGAGCTGGCGGAAGGCGCGTGCGTTGACGCCGATCTGCTCGGTCGGATAGCTGGAGGGGCCGACGACGATCTCCTGTGCCAGCAGCATGATGTCGACCGTGTGCTCGAAGGAAGCCACGTCCAGGCTACCGTCGGGGCGGCGGAACTTCATCAGGTTCAGCGAGGCCAGGTTGCAGGCCGAGTCGTCGACGTGCATGTACTCGGAGCAGGGGTTGGACGCGTTGATGCGGCCGCTTTTCGGGCTCGTGTGCCACTGGTTGATGGTCGTGTCGTACTGCACGCCCGGGTCGGCACAGCGCCATGCCGCCTCGGCGATCTCGCGCATCAGCTCGCGTGCGCGAATCGGCTCGCCGACAGGCTTGCCCGTGGCGCGCGCTGTCAGGCGCCACTCGCCGTCGTTCTCGACCGCGCGCATGAACTCGTCCGTGACGCGCACCGAGTTGTTCGCGTTCTGGTACTGGATCGACTTGAAGCCGTCGCCGTCGATCGACATGTCGAAGCCGGCATCGCGCAGAGCTTCGGCCTTGTCCTCCTCCTTGGCCTTGCACCAGATGAACTCGCGAATGTCGGGATGGTCGATGTCCAGCACCACCATCTTGGCCGCGCGGCGCGTCTTGCCGCCGGACTTGATCGTGCCGGCCCAGGAGTCGGCGCCGCGCATGAACGAAACCGGGCCCGAGGCGGTGCCGCCCTTGGCCAAAGGCTCCATCGAGCCGCGGATGTTGGACAGGTTGATGCCCGAGCCCGAGCCGCCGCGGAAGATGTTGCCCTCCCTGGTGTTCCAGTCGAGGATCGACTCCATCGTGTCCTCGACGGAGAGGATGAAGCAGGCGCTGCACTGCGGGGACTCCTCGAAGCCGACGTTGAACCACACGGGCGAGTTGAACGCCGCCAGCTGGTGCAGGAGGATATGGGTCAGCTCGGCCTCGAAGGCCTCGGCGTCACTCTCGCTTGCGAAGTAGGCGCGCTCGCGACCCCAGCCGGCGATCGTGCCGGCCACGCGGCCGATCATCTGCTTGACCGAGCGCTCGCGCTCGGGGTGGCCGATCTGTCCGCGGAAGTACTTCTGCGCCACGATGTTCGTGGCGTTCTGGCTCCAGCTCTTGGGAAATTCGACGTTCTCCTGCTCAAAGGCGACGCGGTCGCCATGGCCGATACGCGCGTCGCGCAGCTCCCACTCGACCGTCTCGAACGGGTGCGTCTCTGCAGAGGTGAACAGGCGCTTGACCGATAGCGCCTCGCCGGCGCTCGTGTCCTCTGCAATCGTGGGGTGCGGGGTGAAATCCATCGGCCTTACCTCCTCTGCGCCGACACTCGCGACGCCCACTCGAATCTGTTCACTTGGGCCGAGAATCGTCGCGCGAGCGCCGGACAGAAAGACATCCGAGTATTAAATGCCTGCTAACCATCATTTTAGAAGACTCGAGGACGCCTGGCCGGAGCCTTCGGCGGCCCCTCAGTGACCCAGTCTGGCCCAGTCGCTGAACTCCGCCCAGGTCTCCGAGGCGCGGTAGGAGGCCTCGCGCAGCGAGTGCGTCAGCGATATCGTCCAGCGCGGTTCGAGCGCAAGCCAGCGCCCCAGCGCCCACACGATGCAGCCGAGCACGAGCAGCGCGCCGAGGATCGCCAGCGCCAGCGCGCCGGCGGACAGGCCTTTGGCGCTTGGGTTCTGCTTGTGCGCGACGATCACGGTCGTGGAGCCGGTTGCGGGGGTCGTGGTGGTTGGCAGCGCCGAGGTGGCGGTGCTGGCTGTCTGCGTCGCGGCACTGGCGGGCGTGGTTGTGGGGGGCGCCACGGTGCCAGGTCGGGCCGCGCCCGTAGGAGCGGAGGTACTCGTCGTCGCTGAGGTCGGCGTCGTGCCCGTCGGAACCGACGTGGCCGGGGTCGTCGTCGCGGTGACGGTGTGGACCTTGATCCCAGCCGGGATATTGATGCCAAGAATCTTCTTGGTCGTGGTTCCCGTGGCTTGGGCGCTCGCCGGGACGAGCGCCGTGAGCGCGCACGCTGCCGCCACGATCGACGCGGTGCATGCTTGGCGCAAGCTGCGGCTCGGTTTGGCGATCATCGCTTTCGCCATGCTAACGGCAGCTCGCTCAATCGGGGTGGGGCCGGCTTGCCGGTGCCAGCACGAACATCGGCGCGCGTAAGCGCGCCTCTCCCACCTCGACAAGGCTCTGAGAAGGCGCTCGCGTCGTTCACTTGGCGCGCATAGGTGCGCCTCTCCAGCTCGACAAGCTCGCTCATGCGCTGGACGTTGGCAGCAGATCCTCTATCTCCGAAAACGCCTGCGTGAGCACGCGCGTCGCGGCTTGCTCGCCGTCGATTGGGCGGATGCGTTGTGGCTCGGCTTGTGCGAGCTGCTCGTAGGCGGCGGCGATCGCTTGGAAGAAAGACTTGCCCTCGCGCTCCAGCCGGTCAGGCTCGGCGCCGCGCGTCTGTTGCCGGCTGCGCCCAGTTGCTGGGCTGATCTGCAGCAGCAGCGTGCGGTCGGGGGCGAGCCCGCCGGTGGCGAGCAGGTTGATGGCGCGCACCTGCTCGATGCCGAGACCGCGCCCGGCACCCTGATAGGCGAGCGAGGAGTCCACGAAGCGGTCGAGCAGCACCCAGTTGCCCTCTTCGAGCAGCGGCCCTATCCGCTCATCCACCAGCTGGGCGCGGGCGGCCGCGTACAGCAGCGCCTCGGCTCGAGCCCCGATCTCGAGCGCCGGGTCCTTCACCAGCTCCCTGATCCGCTCCGACAGAACGACCCCGCCCGGCTCGCGCAAGAGCTCGATCCGCACGCCCCGTTCTTCGATTGCCTGCGCCAGCGCCGTCGCGAGCGTCGACTTGCCCGCGCCATCCAGGCCCTCGATCGTGATCAGCCTGCCCTTGCTCACGTGTGCAAGGTACATGCGTTCACGGCATGGGCTCCTGCGCGCGCGGGGGGCATCGCCTCAGCGGAGCAACGGTGGACGCATCCATGACCGCCCGGCGGGACATGCCTCTATGGACGGTGGACACAATGCTCCAAAGCAGGCATGCCCCCCGCGCGCGCAGGGGGCATCGTCTCTGCAAAGCGACGGCGGACACGAAGTCTTCGCGGGTATGCCTCTACGGACCGACGACATTTGTGTTCCAAAATGGGCCTCCCCCCGCGCGCGCGGGGGCCATCGCGCTTCTTGAATGTGCCGCTGCTCGCTCTCGTGGCTTTCGTGTCGAGCCGGCTCTAGGATGGCCTCGGTGCCACCAATGTCCGCCGAGCCGGTTGCCGTCGGGGGGATGCTCGCCGGGATCGAGCCGCATCCGCATGCACGCGCCGTGCTGCTGCCGGCTTTGCCCCCGGCCGGCAGCCCTTCGCACGCCTACCTCTTCCACGGCCCGTCGGGCACCGGCAAGCGCACGGTCGCACGCGCGTTCGCGGCGGCCCTGCTTGCCGACGGCGCGCAGCAGCCGCAGACGGTGCTCGCGCGCGTGCAGCGCGGCGCCCACCCCGACCTCACCTGGGTGACGCCCAGCGGGGCAAGCGAAGTGCTCGTCAGCGACATCGACGAGCCGGTGGTGGCGGCCGCGGCACACACGCCGTTTGAGTCCAGCCGTCGCGTGTTCGTGATCGAGGCGGCCGGCAGCATGAACGACCAGGCCGCCAACCGCCTGCTCAAGACGCTCGAGGAGCCGCCTCCGTTCGCCCACCTGATCCTGCTGGCCGAGCACCGCGAGGATGTGCTGCCCACGATCGCCTCACGCTGCCAGCAGGTGCGCTTCGACCCGCTCTCCGCCGAGCTGCTCGCCGAGCACTTGCAGGGGGGCGGGGGTGCGACGAGCATCGAGCCCGAGCGCGCCGCCGCCTGCGCGCGCCTGGCCGCCGGCGACGGTCAGCTCGCCGAGCTGTTGGCAAGCGAGCGCGGCATCGCGTTGCGCGAGTGCGCCGAGCAGTTCGTGCGCTCGGCACTGCAGGACGACGTCGAGCAGCGCCGCTGGATGGGCCTGCTCGAGGCCGCCAAGGCGGCCGGGGCCGTGGCCGGGGCGGCGGTCGGCGAGCGCCTGCACGAGCAGGCCGGGTTCCTGCCCAGCAAGGAGCAGCGCAAGTACGAGCGCGAAGGCGCCGATGTCGTGCGCCGCGCCGAGCGCCGCGAGCGCACCGCGACGCTCGAGCTGGGGTTGCGCTTGGCCGAGCTGTGGCTGCGCGACATCTGGTGTCTGCTCGTCGGCGCCCCAGAGCTTGCCTATGCCTGCGACCGCTCGGCCGAGCTGGCCGCCGACGCGGCAGGTCGCGACGCGGCGTCGTTGCAACGCGGTGTCGAGCTGGTGCGCGACACACGCTTGCGCCTGGATCTGAACGTCTCCGAGGAGCTGGCGCTGGAAGCGCTCGCCTACCGTCTCGCCGAGTTGCCCGCTCAGCGGGCGGCCTGACCTTTCGCGCTTGTTCGTGGTCGCGCCCCGTCGTGGGCGATCGTCAGGCCTGGTTAGCTCGAGGCCGCTATCGGCCCAAGGTTGGGCGTAATGTCGTAAGTCTCAAACGCCATGAAGCGTGAGAACAGGCGGTTCTCGGGGCCGTGGAAGTCAGCCGAGCCGGTGCTCAGCAGGCCGAGCTCCTCGCAGCGCCGGGCCAGCAGCTCGGTCTGCTCTTGCGTGTGCGTCACGTAGAAGGCCTCGATCCCGTCGATGCCGAGCCCGCGGAAGCGCTCGACCATCGCCAGCGCTTCGTCTGAGTCCTCGACGTCCCAGAAGGGGTGCGCCCAGATCGCGACTCCGCCAGCCGCGTGGATCGCGTCTACCGCCTCTTGCACGGTCGGCGTGGCGCGCAAAGCGAAGGCCGGCCGGCCCTCGATCAAATAGCCTTTGATGAACGAGCCGATGTCGTCGATCTGCTCCTCGCGCAGGCGCTCGGCGTTGGCGGGATGGCCCAGCGCGGCTTCGGCAAGGTGGGGTCGCCCGATCGGCTCGCCGGCCCTCACGCGCGCGTCGATCGCCTGCTGGTCCAGCTCGATGCCCAGGCCGCGCAGGTTGTCGGCCATGCGCAGCGTGCGCTGCTCGCGGTCGGCTAGGAAGCCGGAGAGCGTTCTCGTGAGCTGGGGGTCGCGGTGGTCGATCAGATAGCCGAGGATGTGCAGTTCGCGCGCTACGCTGCTCTCGCCGCCATCGTCGATCGCGGAGATCTCGATCGCCGGCACGACGGTGACGCCGTGCTCGGCGCCGGCTTTGAGTGCCTCCTCCACACCCGCGACTGTGTCGTGGTCGCTCAGCGCCAGCAGCTGCACGCCGGCCCGCGCCGCTCTTGCCACGACCTCGGCCGGCTCGAGCACGCCGTCGGAACGCGTGGAGTGCGACTGTAGGTCGAAGCGCGGTGTTTGCGTGTGGGCTGGGTCGGGCACGGGCGCAGACTATGCGATTTGCTGGGTCCCGCGTGTCGCGTACGTGCGGGCGTGCCTACGCCGCGCGTGGAGCGCAGCCGTTGGGTCGCGCATCCTTGACGCGCAGTCCACTGTCGCTCGTAGCCGCGTGGCATTCGTCGAGCTCGAGCGATGGCTCGACGAACGGCGTGACCCGTTTCGCAACGATCCCCCGCAGCGCCCTAACAGCGGCGTGGTAGCGCCCGGCTGGGCCCGCCAGCGTTTCGCTCCGTTCCGAGCGCGCACACAGGGAGCCATGTGCCGCGTCGGTCTCCAGGGCCCGCGCCATCGCCTCGTCCCACATCGCCTCCAGGTATGCGAGCGCCGCCCCGACCTCCTCCTCCGGGAGCTGCTCGGGCGCTTCCAGATGGCGCAATACGGGGAGCACCTCGCGGTGCAGCCAGTCCTGCTCGGCGTCCGCGCGCAGCAGCAGGCGGATATCTGATGGTAGGAAAGAATCGGATGATCTGGACATGAGCGTGTGGGCCGTATCGGGAATCTGGCCTGTTCATGCCTTCGACTCGGGTCGGGCTCGGCTTTAGGCGGATGGTCGCACATTCCACGTTTTTCTCCAGAGCGTGCCTTTTGGCAGGGCCGGTGCTCAAACACTCGGCCAACTCTTGCCGATCGCGTAAGCCGGCCAGGTGGCCGCGGTCAACTTTTGTCATCCCATGACACAGCCAGGCAGACGCCTGGGCGGGTTCGTGCAAACGATGCCCTATAGGCAAGAGGAAGCGGGCCAGGCACCTTCCAGGCGGCGCGCCAAGCGGTCCCGTCTCCTAAAGATGCCCCCCGCCGCGGGCCGATGCTTGAGGTAGATGCCGACCGTTCACGGCCACATCCTGCGCCTACCCAAACGTGCCGATCCCGCGGCGCGTCTACCCGGCCAACACGCGCGCGCGACGTTTCTGCGGCTGCGCCTACGCACGCTCGTGACGCTTGGCGTGCTGGCCGTTCTCACGACCGTCTTCGGGAAGTCCTTCGGCTTGCACAGCCCGCTGTTCATCGGCTCCGAGCTTGCCCTGCTGATCACGATGTTCGTCGTCTCGCGCTACGTGCTGCCGCTGGTGGAGCGCCACGACCGCGGTGCCGCCGGCGAGGAGCACGTCGGCGGCCTGCTCGACGAGCTCTCGCAGGACGGCTGGCGCGTCATCCACGACGCCAGCTTCGACTACGGCAACGTCGATCACATCGTGATCGGGACTCAGGGCGTGTTCACGGTCGAGACCAAGAGCCGCCAAGGGGACATCCGAGTACGCACGATCCACGGTGGGATCCTGCGCCAGGCCCAGGAGCAGCGCGAGACGCTCGAGCGCATAACCGGCGAGCAGGTGGAGCCGCTGGTGGTCTTCAGCCGCGCCTGGGTCGACAAACCCTTGGCCCGTCGCCGTGGCGTGCGCGTCATCCCCGCGCGTATGCTCCTCGCCTATCTCAGGCGCCACGCGCAGACGCTCACGCCCGAGCAGGTCGAGCAGGCTCACATCAGCGTCGTGGCCGCTCTTGCGGAGAGCGAGTCCCAGCCCGATAGGCTTCTCGGGTGGCCACCGCCGTCGCGCAGCCGCTCGTAGAGCCTTCAGAGCAACCCCAGCCTCTCGCCGAACCCCCCGCCGAGGCGCTCCCGCGCGGGCCGCGCCTGTCCCCGTTCGCCTTGACGGTGATCTGGTCGCTTGCCCCCGGCTGGGTGATGGACCAGTGCGTACGTCGCCTTGGCGACAGCTTCACGCTCACGTTCTTTCCCAGCGGGCGCAAACTGGTGATGGTCAGCGACCCCGAGGCGGTCAAGGCGGTCTTCACGGCTCCGCCGGAGGTGGCGCCCTCGGCGGCGGGTGCCTCGCCGATCGCCTCGATCATGGGGCCGAGCTCTGTGATCACGCTGGTCGGCCGCGAGCACATGCGCCAGCGCAAGCTGCTGCTGCCGCCCTTTCACGGCGAGCGTATGCGCGAGTACGCCGACGTGATCGTGCAGGCCACGCGGCGTTCGATGGCAGAGTGGCCGCTCGACGAGCCGATGAAGCTGAGCGAGCGCACGCGCTCGATCACGCTCGAGGTGATTCTGCGCGCCGTCTTCGGCGTGGAGGCTTCGCGCATGGACGCGCTGCGCGACGCGATCGGGGGGCTGATCACGCCGACGCAGTTCCCCGCGCTGCTGCTGTTCGCGCTGCGCGGCCCGAGCCTCGATCGCCCCGGCGGCTCGATCGGGCGTGCGCTTGACCATCTCGACGAGGTCATCTACGCGGAGATCGCTCGACGCCGCGCACAAGTGGATCTGGAGGATCGTGCCGACATCCTCTCGCTACTGCTACTTGCCCGCGACGAGGACGGCCAGGCGATGACCGACCAGGAGTTGCGCGACGAGCTCGTCACTTTGCTGCTGGCGGGCCATGAGACCACAGCCACCTCTGTCGCCTGGGCGATCGAGCGGCTCGTGCGTCATCCCGACAAGCTCGAGCGCCTTGTCGCCGAGATCGACGCGCTATCGCCGACGTCTCCTGACGGTGGCGCCCTGAATGGCCCAAATGGGCGAGCGGGCGACCCCCCATCCCGGGGGGCAGGTGGTGACGATTACATGCAGGCGGTCATCTCAGAGACTCTGCGCGTACGGCCCGTCGTTCCGCTGGTGGTGCGCGTGCTGCAGGCGCCTTTGCGCGTCGGCGCTCGCGAGCTGCCGGCCGGCACTCGCGTGGTTCCCTCGATCTACCTCACCAACCGCAATCCGCGCGTCTATGACTCGCCTGCGGAGTTCCGTCCCGAGCGCTTTTTGGAGCGCGAGGGTGGGCGGGACATCAATCCTTACTCTTGGATCCCGTTCGGTGGCGGCATCCGCCGCTGCATCGGTGCCTCGTTTGCGACTTTGGAGATGAAGCTGATGCTTCAGACGATGCTGAGCGAGCTGGCTCCGAGCCTGCCTGAGCGTGGCGGCCGACTGTTTCGCCGGGGTGAGTGGAGCCAGCGGCGCGCGATCACGCTCGTGCCCGCCGGTGGCGCGCGCGTGGTCTGGCGTCGGCGCTAACTCTTTTTTCGCCATGCCCCCTGCGCGCGCGGGGGGGCATGGCGCATTTTGAAGGTCAAACATCCGCGTCTGTAAGCCATGTACCCCATGTTGGGTGCCTGCGCCGAGTACCGCCCGCAGCGAGGGGTAGCTTTGTGGGATGCCTCAATCGAGCCTCATAGACGCCCCCGCTTCTCCCGAGCGGCCGGTCACTCCTGAGCACCTGCTCGAACGCTTTGGCCTCGAGTCCTTCCGGCCCGGCCAGCGCGAGGCGGTACAGGCGGCGCTCGAGGGGCGCGACAGCCTTGTCGTGATGCCCACCGGTGGCGGCAAGTCGCTCTGCTATCAGCTGCCTGCGCTCGCCGGCGAGGCGCTCGTGGTAGTCGTGAGCCCGCTGATTGCGCTGATGGCAGATCAGCTTGGGCGTCTGCAACAGGCCGGTGTCAACGCGGCAATGTTGGCCTCGGGGATGGCCGAGGGGCACAATGCGCAGGCGCTGCGCTCGATCGCCTCTGGCGAGGCGCGGCTCGTGCTGGCGGCCCCCGAGCGTTTTGCCTCACGCGCTTTTCGCGACACGCTCGCCACGCGCGAGGTGGGGCTGTTCGTCGTCGACGAGGCCCACTGCGTGGCCGAGTGGGGGCACGACTTCAGGCCGGACTACCTGCGCTTGCACGACGCCATCGAGGCACTAGGTCGTCCGGCGGTGATGGCGACGACCGCGACTGCCACGCCCCGCGTGGCGGAGGAGATCGCCGCACGCCTCGGCTTGCGCGACTGGCTGGCGGTGCGCTCCGGCTTTGACCGTCCCAACCTGACGTTCGACGTGGTGGCACTCGAGGGCAAGGGGGCCGTGGCGCGCAAGCGGGCCACGCTGCTGTACGCGCTCGAGCGCGACGATGCGCGACCGGCGATCGTCTACTGCGGCACACGCAAGGACACCAACGAGGTCACCGCGCTACTGCGCGAGCACGGGCTCGACGCTGTCTCCTACCACGCCGGCATGTCTCCCGATGCGCGCCGCTCGAGCCAGGAGGCGTTCATGAGCGGGGGCGCGGAGGTTGTGGTCGCCACCAACGCGTTTGGCATGGGCGTCGACAAGGCTGACGTGCGCACCGTCGTGCACTGGGCGGTGCCCACCAGTCTCGAGGCCTACTACCAGGAGGCGGGCCGTGGTGGACGCGATGGCCGGCCGGGGCGGGCGTTGCTGCTGGCCTCACGCATGGACCTCGGGCGGCTGATCAGGTTCATCAACGAACGCGAGACAACTGTGGAGGACGTCAAGCGCTACGTCGGCAGTCTGCACATGCGTGCCGTGGACGGGATCGCCGCGATCGGGCACGGTGAGCTCGGGGGAGCGGGCGAGCGCGAACGTGTGCTGCTATCGATCGCCGAGCGCGCCGGTGCGGTGGAATTGCAGCCCGGCGGCCCCGAAGGGCTGCTGGTGCGGCTCACCGGCGAAGGCTCTCCGCGCAAGGCGTATGCGGCGATCAAGGCAGCCAAAGACCGCGGCTGGGAGGCTTACCGTTCGATCGAGCGCTTCATCTCGAGCGCCGAGACCTGTCGACGCCGCCAGATCCTCGACCATTTCGGCGACCACGATGCCTGTGCGGCCGAGGTGCGCTGCTGTGATGTTTGCGAGCCCGACGCAGCGCTGGTGGAGGCCTCGCGTCAAAAGGCGTTGGTGGCGCGCAGAACTCCTCGCGTGCGTGCAGGGGGAGCAGTGGGTACCGGGAGGGCTGTTCGCGAGTCGGGGGCAGCCCGCGAGCCAGGCGCGAGCCGTCCCTCCGCGGACGTCACGCTCGACCCTGTGCAGGAGAGCCAGTTCGAGAAGCTCAAGGCCTGGCGGCTGGGCCGCAGCGAAGGCAAGCCCGCCTTCACGGTTGCCGCCAACGCTGCGCTGGAAGGGGTGCTGTTGACCAAGCCTGCAAACCTCGAGCAGCTGATCGAGATCAAGGGGATCGGGCCGGCGTTCTGCGAACGCCACGGCGAGTCTCTGCTGCAAGTGCTCGCGGAGCTGTGAGTGCGAACACCACGGCCCTCGTCATTGCACGCGCCGCGGAGAACCGATACCTGCCGACGTCGCTAGCATCCATAGCCGCGCCGACGTAGCTCAGCTGGTAGAGCACTTCACTCGTAATGAAGGGGTCCGGGGTTCGAGTCCCCGCGTCGGCTCTTACGAAAGGCGCATAGATACTGGGGTTTAGGCGAGTTTGAGCCGGTCCAGCCGGGATTCCTGATCGGCCCCTATTGGCCGGTTGCTGCTATCGCTGGTAGCAAATTGGTAGCACGCTGGCGTGGCATAGCACCAGCGCGGTAAATGTCCACACGCTTTCGGTTTTGGCTTGCTTTGGCCAGGAGCTGTCGAAGGCCCATTGCTTTCCCCGACTCGTGGGTCTTGGGCCCTCCATGAGTGCGCGTAGAGTGGTGACGTGTCGGAGCCACGCAAGCATCACTTGGTTGCTCAGGTCTACCAACGCAACTTTGCGAAGCAGAAGAGCAGAAGCTTCCAGGTGCTGGTCCTCGATAAGACCACCGCAAAGGGGGGTCTACGCAATGTGCAGAACACGTTCGCGGAGCGCGATTGGAACACAGTTGAAGACGCGGCTGGAACCAAGGAGTTCGGTGTTGAGAAGCTGCTTGCCGATCACGTTGACGCACTGGCAGCGCCAGCTCTCCAGGCGATGCGCGATGGACGATTCCCACTGGACAGCGCCGATCGGGAAGCTATGGCCGTCTTCATGGCAGCACAGCTAAACCGTGGTCGCGCGATACGTCAGAACCTCTCTGAGTTCGTAGCTCAGGTCAACCATCTGATGCTGAGCCAGGCTGCCATTAGCTATACCGATGAGCAGTGGCTCGACGCGATCGGCAAAGTCCCGTCCCAAGAGCAGCGCGAACAGATCGCCGACAGCGAGAGGCATTTCAAGCTCCGCCCCTCGAACGCTATGTTGCTCGAAACGCTGCTCTCGTCGGTAGACGAGATCGCAGAGCTGCTCCATATGCGGACCTGGACGCTCGCACGATTCGCTTCGGGATGCCTCTTCACCGGCGAACATCCCGTTGTCGAGATCAACCCGTCCGGGGAGTCAACTGGCTCTGGCGTGATGACGGCAGAGCGGATCTACATGCCGGTCTCGGCCACGCTGGCGCTGGTGCTCTCGCATCCATGGACGAACTGGCCCGAGGCGGTCGTCAACGGGACGAAAGATCTGGCCGTGCGCCTGAATTGGGCGATGCTCTCTCACCCATCGAACACCGAGCTGCTGCTAGATCCCAATGTCCAAGGTCATCCGTTGCCGAGCCTATCGCTGTTGGCGGCTGGCGAGTGGTGGCCTTGGGGCAAGGACCTTGAATCTGAGCTGCCTGTGTTCCTCCACTACTTGTCACACCGTCCGGCACCGAGCAAAGCCGGTCCCCGCCATGACACTTATGGGCAATCCCTTCTTAGCGTGAGAGGAGCATAGAGAGCGCTAACGCAGCCAGCGACGGCGCGCAACACTGTGTAGGCGTTGCCAGGTGTGAAGATCGACTGCCTCTCGGGATGGGAGCTGTCGTTACGAAGCTTCCAGAAGCCATCCCACTGATGCATGTTCTCGTCCGCGATCACGCCATGCTGGCGTAGCCAACGGATGCGCACGCCGAACGTCGGATCGGCTCCACGCTTCGTCTTCGGGCCATCCAAGTCTCGATAGCGATGGAGTGCTGCTGCATCGGCAACGCGATAAAGCTGCTCGGACCCGAGCGTGTAGAGCGGATAGAAGAAGTGCCCATAGAGCAGCGTGTTTCGGCCAACCCGGAAGAGGTTCTGAATAGGCTCGGGTACGCGGGCTGCAAGTTCAACGCCGAGAAAGAGCTTGGCCCAGTCGTCGCCGGTCATTTGCCGCATGCCGAGCTTGCCCGGCATGCGGCAAAGTTCTCGTTGATCGGATCGCGCTCGGCCCAGTTGTCTTGGGTGACCTTCTTGAACACTGCATTGATGATGCCGCTCAGCTCCGACATGAGGCGTCCGTACCCACAGACAAAATGAGAATGTGAACGAGAACCTTGATCTTGCTGCGCGCGCAGTCCAGGAGGTTCTTCCTGCCGTCGAGGACTTCGCCGAGGCAACCGGGCTGACCGGCCCGGTGCGCGAGCTTGCCGGGTGGCTTACAGATCTCATCCGATACCGAAGGGCTCCGCACCAAGCGAAGCTGCTTATCGATGCGGCTGCAAAGATTCGAGCCTCTGGGCTTCCTTCATGTGCCGTGTCCGACAAGTTCCTGAGGGCCGTCCTTGAGAGCGGATCACTTGAGGACGACCTATCGATGCAAACCCGCTGGGCTAGTCTCCTCGCTAACGCCTGTACCGATCCAATACGGCTCAGCGAGTCGCGTTTGCCGAGGTTCTTAGGCAGCTAGAGCCGATCGAGGCACAGATGCTTGACCGACTGGTTGAAGCGTGGGCTCCCTTTGGCGACGCCGCAAGGGTCGGCGAGTCCAGTGCGTATTACACGCTGGAGCACGCATCTTCTCAGGTACAAAACGAGATAGGGATCTCCGATGACGGCCTAGACAACCTTGAGCGACTGGGTCTCATCAGGTTCGCCGCGAAGAATTCCCCAACTATCGAGGATATGGAGGAACTATCGGCGCTCTTGCGAGCGCTGGTGGTCCCGACTGCATTCGGGATCGGATTTGTCCGTGCTTGTCGAATACCTGACCAAAAGCCGAATGGGTGAGGCGACTAGAGGACCGCAGCCCACCAAACGCCGTCTTTCGACCCAGCAGACCAAGCCCCGCGTAAACGACCCACCGGGTCTTTACAGCCACTAACGCCCAGCGGACCCGATAAACCGATTGCTAGGCGCTGTCTCACTGCTCGTCAGGGTACATATGGATTCGACCGTCCGAGACCGCGATTACGCTCAGGTGCAGATGGGCGACCAACCTACCATTATGGTTGAAAGCGTCCGGCCGTTGGATGCTCCTCAGCTCGCTGGTCTGGCGGATACATTGCGCGACGTTAGATTCGAGTCGGAGCATTCGTTGCCGTACGAGCAGCGATCGCTCGGTGCGGTCTCCTTCATTGCGTTCCGTCTCGCAGACGCTGTCTCCACAATCCTGGTTGAGAAGCTTGTTGTTGCTGTGCGAGATTGGGTCTCAGAGAGCGCGTACTGCCTCGGCTACATGAGCGTGGCGTTTCGTCAGTGACGGTTCCCATCTATGGTCCTCGCGGAGAAGTGATCGCCGAGGTTCTAGTTGCGGACGAAAGCTGACGGAATGGGGGTTGTTGTCTGTCCCTGCGAGTGTGGGTTTTGCTGACTCGCTGGTTATCGGTCAACGAGAAGGCGACGCACTACGAGCGTCGTTCTGCTTGCCGTGTAGCAATCTTCGCGGGCGTGGTGTACAGCAGATCGATGATCGTCTCCGTGAGTCGTGCTACGTCCTTGGCCTCCTCAACTGAAACGTCGCCGAAGAGGTCGGGTGTGCTCCAGCATTACCGTACAGTCGGATGTGATCGACCCATTCGCCGATGGCTTCCGTCAGACCGCCATCGGCTATCATCTGCTTGACCTTTTCCTTGAGGTCTCCCTTGGTCTTGGGGGCCGAGAGCCCTTCTCGTTCACGATGCAGGTCATTGCTGTGCGAACATCGCCACCGCCCGTTGGGAGCGCCTGCGCTCAAGCAACGAGTGCCCTCCCGGTAGGCGTCGGCCACGTCCGCAGGTACAGCAACTCCAACGTCTCCGGCTCCAGGTGTAGGCCACCAATGGTGCCGACGAGCAGATCTGCGCCGCTCGATCTGGCCTTCAACGGTCGTAGGCACTGCCACGGGGCTTGACGGCCGTCACCACGATTACGCGGTCCTCTTGGTCGAGGCAGATGATGGCTCGCCAGTCACCGACGCGCAGACGCCATTCGCCCGGTCGGCCCTTGAGACTGCGCACATCTCCGGCGGGTAGTCGTTCAATCGCGGCGAGGATGCGCTCACGTTCGTTGCGTGGGAGCTTGCGCAGGGTCTTCGCGGCGGCGGGTGCAACCACCGCGTCCCACGACGGCAGTTCAGGCGTCAGCTTCGGACTCCGCGCGCAACTCGGCTACGTCGATCGCCTCGCTCCGCCGGTAGGCCGCCCAGCCCTCCTCTGAGGCTGCACGATCTTCCCCAGTGTAGGGCTCATCGTCAAACGGGGCTGCCTCAAGGGTCGCCACCACTGGGTCTTTGGCACGTATCAACAACACCCCGGCAGCGTCCACGCTCTCCTCGGGTAGCTCGTCAACAAGACGGTGTAGCTCGGCTCGTGTCATGGCCTAAACGTAGCATCGGAGCGCCCCGCTGATAAGGGGTCAGAGGCTTGTTGCAATGGCCTTGGGTTGGACTTTGAGCTTTGGCCACTGGTAGTACGTTGGTAGCACGCAGGGGGTCCGGGGTTCGAGTCCCCGCGTCGGCTTGGCGAAAGGAAGTCTGCGGTCCGGTCTTTCCCCCGCCATGGGCCGGTAGCACTATTGCTACCATTCGAGAATGGCGACCATCCCCCAGAAGGAGCTCCGGAACCACGTCGGTGAGGTATTGCGGCGTGCCGAGGCTGGGGAGCAGTTCACGATCACCGTCTCAGGACGTCCGGTGGCGGAGCTGGGACCTGTACGTGCTCGGAGATGGGTGTCCAGTGCTGGGCTAGCCGACCTGTGGGCGACACCGCCGGACCCTACGCTCGAGAAGGACCTCGAGCTGCTCGGCGGACAGCTCACGGACCCGTGGGCCTCCGACTGACTCAGTGGCGGTTCTGCTCGACACATCGGTCCTGATCGCCGCCGAAAAAGGACCAGAGGAGGAGGCCGCCATCAGCGTCGTCTCGCTCACAGAGCTCCATTTCGGTGTACTCATTGCTCGTGATGGGGAGACGCGCGCCCTGCGCATGCGCCGCCTCGGCACGATCGAGGATCACTTCGACGCGCTGCCGTTCGACGCCGTCACAGCACGCGAATGCGGACGACTACATGCTCTTGTCGCTCAACGCGGTGGAGCGCCACGAAGGCGAGCATTTGACCTGGCGATCGCTGCGACCGCCAACGTTCACGGTGTGCCCTTGCTGACCTACAACACCAAAGACTTCCTAATTATCGCCGACAAGGTTGACCTCCGCGAAGCGTGAAACCGTAAGTCTTTACCGGTGCAGGACGTTTGGTCGCATGGCGCGCGGCAAGGATCTGGCGCAGCGGCCGTTCCCTACCGCTTCGGGCAGGGAACGGTCGGGTCGACCGTGACTTTTTCGCCGCTCAGGAATGTCAATTCGACCCTGCCGGTGAAGCCGCCTTTCGGGCACGTCTTCGGCACCGTGCCGTAGGAGATCAGCTTTTTGCCTTGCTTGTAGGCCGCGCCAAGCTTGCCCTTGATCGAGAGGACCGAGGCGTAGGGTGCACCGGGCACGGTCAGCACGAGCGGTACGGGCACCGTGAACTTTGGACCGAATGGGGGGAGTGCGGTGGAGAAGCTGCCGGTCGCGAGTACTTCCAGCACGGCTGGTTCTCTACCTTCGGTATAGAACGCAATCTTGTTTTCGGGAGCGAAGAACGCCTGGATGGTGGCTTTCTCTTGGACGCGCGTTCCGCCGAAGCTGACAACTCCGAGAACTTCTCCCGCCGGGCCCGCATATGACTTCTTAGGGCACAGTTGGACTTCGTGGCTTTCGAGCACCGCCGTCGGGCAGGTCGCAAAACCGGACTGGTGGAGCTTTGTGCCCGAGGGGAGCTCCACCACGACCTGGGTGACCGGCGAGGGGAAGCCCCCGTATTCCGTGCCGCTGATCGTGAGCGTGGCTTCGAGCGCTGCGCCGGCGCCGAGGATGTTGCCCGTGCCGGGGTAGGTGGGGCTATTCGGCTTGCTCGGTTCGATCGGAATCGGCACGATCTTCGCTTTGACGGCCACCAGCGGTGCTGCGAGCGCTGTGCCCGGCAGTACCAAGGCCGCGAGGCCCAAGCAGAACGCGAACAGGGGGCGGTGGAGCCCATGAGCTTTCCTGGCCGTTCTGCGGCGCTCAGCTGGGCCGCAGCTCCCGGCCGTGCTTTGTACTGCGTTTCCGTGCTCAGCAGCCATCGTCTCCCCCGTTCCAATCTCTTGGCGATTCTCCCTACGCATAAGAAAGCATAGTTCCGGGAGTTAGGCACTGCCAAAGACGTCGGTAGACCGGTCCTTCGGCATAGAACTAGGCCTCAGAGCCTGGCAGAGCGCCGTGTTGCGGCAACTGGCGGAGCGCCATGTGGGCGAACTGGCGGAGCCGTGTGGGGCACTCGCGGAGCCGTGTGGGCGAGCAAAGGGACACGGCAAAGTGGGGTCGCAAGGTTACGCAGCAGCCCCCAACGGTCGCAGCTCCTCGCTGGCGGGGACCGTCTGGCGCTGCAGACGGCCGTTCTCGCCGAGGACATAAGCGCCCATGCTGAGCAGCGGTGGCGAGTAGACGTGCAAACTCACCGCCGGGTCGCTGCCGGCGTGGCGCACGCGATGGATGTCCGTTGCCGAGAAGTGAAAGCTCTCGCCTGCGCGCACCAGTCTGTCGCTGCCAGAGCCGTCGAGCGCAAGGCGCTCCTCGCGCACGCAGCCGCTCACCACAGACACGGCCCCGCAGGAGATGTCGTGGTCGTGAAAGCCGGTGTCGTGGTCTTCCATCCAGCAGATCAGCCAAGCCGTCACGTGCTCGTTGCTGAAGATCTCCTCGTAGTGGCGTTGGGTGCGGTCGTGCTTGACCAGGTCGATCCAAAGCTCCGGAGAGTTGGCGAGGTCGCCCACGAACGTCTCCAGCTCCGCCCCGCACAGGTTGCGTTCGCGAGGCAGGCGGACATAGGAGAGGCCGCTCATCGAACTGCCCTCCCGAGCACGGCCACGCGCCTGGGCCGAGGATCAGCAGCCGGCTCGCTGCGCTGGGCGCCGACCGACGGTCGGCGCTCCGTCCGTCGCCGCGGCGAATGCTCGATCGGGCGCTGCGAGCGCCCGATCGGCTGCTCCGGGTCTCGCGAGCGCTCCGTCCGTGGCGGCATGTTTGTAAACAGTCGGTCGGCGTTGCTCGCGAGGCGCTCCCAGTCGAGCGCTTCGCGAATGCCGTGGCAGTCGGGATCGACGACCGGGCGATCGGAGCCGTAGAGCAGTTGCTCGCCTCCCACGAGACGCTCCATCAGGGAAATGGCTTGGGGGCCATTGGAGGAGGTGTCGTAGAAGATCAGTGGATCCTCGATGCCGATCGCCGGACCGCCGCGTGCGAGCAGTCGCTCGGTGTGCAGGGGCGCCAGCCCGGCGAGCATCGCGAACACCACGCGCAACTCTGGGAACTGGCGCCGAGCAGCAGTCACGAACACGAACCAGGCCGCGTGCACCTCGGCCACGTAACGCGTCAGTGCAGGCCACCACAGTGGGTCGCCAAGCGTCGCTTCGTGCGTCGGCAGACGGGTTCCCGGCCCAGGGTGGACGAACAGCGGTATGTCGTGCTCCTGGATGCGGCCGAGCACTGGGGACAGGCACGTAAGCATGTCGATGCTGCCGAGCGCTCCGGCCGGCAGCGAGATGCCGACGCAGCCGCGCTCGAGCGCTCGGTCCACGTCGTCGGGGTCGAGGCGCTCGAGCGCGAGCGCGCCCCATACGTCGAAGGGCTCGCCCAGCGCCAGCGCACCGTCGTGGTAGGCGTCGATCAGCACCGTTGCGTCCTTGCGGGGAAGCGACTCGATGCCGAGCGGGCTCGACAGGCAAACAAGCGCACGGTCGAGCCCGTCGCGTTGCGCAAGCTCGGCTCGGTGATCGGCCTCTTCACTGTCGAGGTCGATCACATAGGGCCGCTCGCCGGCGAGGAACAGAACGGTCAGCCCGTGTTCGTCGCGTACGAACGGGTGCTCGCTGCGCCGGGCTAGCGCCTCGACTAGCGGCTCGGTCCAGAGGTGTTGATGTAGGTCGGTCTTCATGAGCAATCTCCAGATTCTCGATCAGATTTATGAAGAATAGCATATGGCGCTGATGTTGTGGGGGGTGCCGTGGGGAATTTGTGATGTGAGCGCGAATGGCCCGGAGGGGGTCCCGGATTACAGCCTGGAGGTTGTGTGTCTGGACTTGATGAGCCTGGACTACAACCTGGAGGTTGTGTTTGGACTCGAAGGGCTCCCGATTACAACCTGGAGGTTGTATGTCTGGAAGGTCCCTTGGCCTGGAAAAGACCCGATCACAACCTGGGGGTTATATGTCTGGGGGCCAGTGGATAACAACACGATGGGCGCCGCGGTGGGGTACGCCGCCTTCGCCGCGAGCTCAGCGAAGCGCGGGGTCCGTGGGCCACAGGCAATACCGTTATGACCAAGTCCGTCGGCCTCCGCTGTCGCTGGGCCGCCCCTGAGACATGGTCGCTTCCACACTTCCCACCCAGCTCGCAACCGTGCTCGGCCTGCGCACGCGCTATCTGGTGCGGGGATCTGGCCCGCCAGTGCTCGTGCTGCATGGCTGGGGAGCGTCGATCGAGGCCGTCCACCCGATCGTCACGGGACTTGCGCCCGTGGCCACCGTGTATGCGCTGGACCTGCCCGGGCACGGGCAGAGCGCATTGCCACCGGAGCCTTGGGGGGTGGCTGAGTACCAGGCGTTCGTGGCTGCCTTCATGGACGAGCTGGAGATCGAGCGTCCCGCGATCGTCGGGCATTCGAACGGCGGGCGCATCGCGATTCGCATGGCCGCGACCGAACCGGAGCGCGCCGCACGGCTCGTGCTCGTCGACTCGGCCGGCATTCGCCCAAAGCGGACATTGCGCTACTACCGTCGTGTGGGCATGGCCAAGGTCGGCAAGTACGCTGCGCGCTACCTGGGCAAGCCGGGAGAGCGTTTGCGGGCGCGGATCGTCGGGCGTGTCGCCTCGAGCGACTACGCGGCGGCCGGGGAGATGCGCCCGACGCTCGTGCGGCTCGTCAACAGCGACCTGCGCGAGTACCTGCCGCGCATCTCCGTGCCGACGCTACTCGTGTGGGGCGCTGACGACACCGACACGCCAGTCGCCGACGGTCGCCTGATGGAGCAGCTGATCCCCGATGCCGGCCTTGTCGTGCTCGAGGGCGCCGGTCACTACAGCTACATCGACCAGGCCGTCCGCTTCGCGAGGATCGTCTCGCACTTCGTCGCGCCGCCTGAGGCCAGATGAACACGTTCTTGGGCATCGCGACGGTCCTGGCGGTGCTGGCGCTCGGCGTTCGTCTGGGGGGACGCCAGCATCGCCTGCTGCACCTGCTCCAGCTCGAGCACTACGAGGCGGCGAGGCTAATGCTGTGGCTGCGCCGTCGCCACGAGCTGTTTGCCCCCCGCGAGCTTGTGCCGATCGCCGTGCTGTACGCAGCCGCGATCGTCCTGGCCGCGGTCGACGGCTCAGGCTCGGGCTGGGTGTCCGGGGGACTGCTGCTGCTCACCACGCCGATCGCGTCACTCGGGGTGAGCGACTGGCGCCGGCCTGCCGTCAAGCCGCTGGTGTTCACCGACCGCGCCCAGCGCTTGCTCGTGGCGGCGCTGCTGCCGTTGCTCTTGCTGCTGCTAGTCGCGATCTCCCTTGTCGGGGCTGGGCTGACGCTTGCCGGCTTGATTGTGCTCCTCGCCGCTGCCTTCGCGCTGCTTGCGTTTGCGCCCTGGACGCTGGTTGGGGCCAATCTCGCGCTACGCCCGGTACAGAACGCGATCAACCGCCACTACGAACGCCAAGCCCGTCATCTGCTCGCGGACTGGGAGCCGTTGACGATCGGCATCACAGGCAGCTACGGCAAGACGACGACCAAGTTCTGCGTCGGCTCGGTGCTCTCGGTAGACCGTCCAACGCTGGTAACCCCAGACAGCTACAACAGCTTCCTCGGCGTGATCCGCACGATCAACGAGCACCTCGAATGGCGCCACCGCGCGTTCGTAGTGGAGATGGGCATGTTCCGTCGCGGTGACATCGCCGAGCTGTGCGAGCTGGTGCACCCAAAGATCGGCGTGATCACCGCGATCGGGCCGATGCACCTGGAGCGACTCGGCTCGATCGAGCAGATCGCGGCAGCCAAGGGGGAGTTGCTGGACGCGCTGCCCGCCGACGGCCACTTCGTCACAAACGCCGACGACCCCCGCTGTCTGGAGCTGGCGGCGCGCGCGACGGTGCCGGTGACTTTGTTTGGGGTCCAAGATTCTGCGGACGCGGGCGATGGCGTCCTCACGCCAGCAGGCACGCCCGATAGTTCACTTGAAGCACTCGACGCAGCGGCGTCAAGCGCCCCTCGTGCACCGGATGGCACGCCCAACCCATCCCCAAAAAACACACCAGAGGCGCAGGTCATCGCACGGGACATCCGCTTGGCCGACGGTCGCACGGAGTTCAACCTGCAGCTCGACGGTCCCGACAGTCCGATCATCCCCGTGAGTGCGGGGCTGCTCGGGCGCCACAACGTCTCGAACCTGCTGGCAGCGGCCGCGGTCGGGCACGTGCTCGGCATCGAGCCGGCACGCATCGCCGAGGGTCTCGCGAAGGTGCAGGCGCCGCCGCACCGCCTGCAGCCGATCCACAACAGTCGCGCCGGCATCGTCGTGATCGACGACGCCTACAACTCCAACCCGGAGGGAGCGGCAGCGGCGCTCGAGGTCCTGCGCGAGCACCCGGCCAAGCGTCGCCTGCTCGTGACGCCGGGCATGGTCGAGCTGGGCGGGCTGGAGGCCGAGCTCAACCGCGCTTTCGGTGAGCAGGCGGGCGCGGTGTGCGACATTGCGATCCTCGTGGGCCCGCTTCGTACCGAGCCGATCCGCGAGGGCTTGGCGGCGGCGGGCATGGACTCCGAGAGCATCCACGTCGTGCGCGACATCGCCGAGGCCACGACGCTACTGGGGACCCTCACACGCGCCGGCGACGTGGTCCTGTTCGAGAACGATCTGCCGGACACCTACACGGAAGCAGAGGCCCCAGTGCTCGCGAACGCTTGAGTTTTGGATTGGATGGGCGTGCCTGTCGACGATCCTCCGCCTCGTCCATGTTCCCGGCCGTTCGCGGTACCGGGCGTGCCGGTCGGTGTATCTCAAACCCACTTCACATTCCGGGCCCTTTCAGGGTCCGGAGGGGTCCGGGGGTTTCGCCATTAGGCTACGGCTCGATATGCCACCAAGCGGACTGAGGGTGGGCGTTGCCTTTGGCGGGCGCTCCGTGGAGCACGATGTCTCGATCATCACGGGGCTGCAGGCCTTGGGCGTGCTCGAGGAGCGCCACGCGCCTGTGCCGATCTACATAGCCCGCAGCGGGCGTTGGTATACGGGCGAGGCATTGCGCGAGCTGTCGGTCTACCAGCAGGACGGCGGCGACCCCGAGGCCGAGGAGATCAACTTCGACCTGCACAGCGGGCGCTTGTTGCGCGCGCCGAGCGGGGGAGGTTCGCTGTTGGGCCGTGGGCGTCGCGCGGGTGGGCGGGCCACCCAATCAATCGAGCTGGACGTGGTGGTTCTCGCGACGCACGGCACCCAGGGCGAGGACGGCTGCCTGCAGGGCGCCCTGGAGCTGGCTCAGCTGCCATATGTCGGTCCGCCAGTTGGCGCGGCGGCTGCCGCGATGGACAAGGTCACGACCAAGGCTGTCTTGGCGCAGGCCGGCTTGCCGGCACTGGGCCATGTGGCGCTGCGGCGCGAGGAGTGGGATCTCGAAAAAGGGCGATGCCCCGCGCGCGCGCAGGGGGCATTCGACTTTCCGATGTACGTCAAGCCGGCGTCGCTGGGCTCGAGCGTGGGCGTGCGCCGCTGTACTGACGAGGCCGAGCTGATCGACGCGTTGGAGCTTTGCTTCGAGCTCGATCGCACCTGCCTGCTCGAACCTTCGGTGGAGGGCGGCATCGAGGTCAACTGCGCAGTCGTCGGACGCCCAGGCGCAGCCCCACGCGCGTCGGTCTGCGAGCAGCCTGTTGCAGCCGAGGACTTCCTCTCCTTCGAGGACAAGTACATGTCCGGGGCAAAGACTGAGGGCATGAAGGGCGCCCAGCGGCTGATCCCAGCACCGCTACCGGACGAGCTGACAGTCCAGGTGCAGGACCTGGCCAAGGGCGCCTTCACCGCCTTCGGCTGCGCCGGCGTCACACGTGTGGACTTCCTGATCGACGCACAGCAGCAGGTCTACGTCAACGAGTTGAACACGATCCCGGGTTCCTTCTCCTTCTACCTGTGGGAGCCGGCGGGCTTGCCGTTCGCCGACTTGATGGATCAGCTGATCGACTTCGCCTTGGCCGAGCAGCAGGAGAAGCTGCGCACGACGACGGTGTTCGCCACAAACTTGCTGGCCGAACGCGCCTCTGGCGCGAAGGCGGGGGAGAAGGTATGAGCTGGGCGGCGGGTGTTTGCTCTCCAAAGTGGCGTGCCCTGCGCGCGCGTGGGGGAGGGGCAGCAGGCCACAGGGGTTGGGGTGGCGCTCATCCAAATTGGGATGCCCCCTGCGCGCGCGCGGAGCATCGCGGTGAGCGAGCATGAGCCAAGCCCAAGCGATCGTCGCGATGGGGGGACGTTCGCTGGAGCGCGAGATCAGCCTGCGCAGCGGCCATCGCGTCGAGCGGGCGCTGCGCACGCTCGGCTACTCGGTCCAAGCACTCGACGTCGATGGTGATTTCATCGACCGGGTACTGGCCGAGCGCCCGCGCTTCGTGTTCGTAGCGATGCACGGGCGCGGCGGCGAGGACGGCACGCTGCAGGACCTGCTGGAGACGCTGGGAGTGCCCTACACGGGCTCCGATCCGCTGGCAAGCGCTCTGTGCATGGACAAGATGCTGTTCAAGCGCTTGCTGCGCCTACACGACATCCCAACGCCGAGGTTCCACAGCTTCAACGAGACCGCCTTTCGCGAGTTGGGCGGGGCGAGCACCTTCCCGAAGCTGCTCGAGGAGCTGCGTCTGCCGGCCGTGGTCAAGCCCGTCGCACAGGGCTCTGCGATCGGGATCAAGTTCGTCACGAGCGCCGAGCAGCTTCCGAGCGCGATCCTGGGCGCGTTCGGCTACGGCGATCGCGTGCTCGTCGAGGAGCGCGTGCTCGGACGCGAGCTGGCCGTCACCGTGCTCGACTCGCCGGCCGGCGAGGACGGCCCGCGCGCACTGCCGGTCGTCGAGCTGTTCACGCCCGAGAGCTTCTACAGCTATGAAGCCCACTACACGATCGGCCAGCTGCGCATGGAGGTGCCGGCGCAGCTCTCGGATGAGGTGCGCGCGAGAGTGGAGCAGGTGGCGCTCGAGAGCTACGCCTTGATGGGCTGTCGCGACTTTGCCCGAGTCGATCTGATCCTCGACGAGCACGAGGTTCCGCAGGTGCTCGAGATCAACACGATCCCGGGTCTGACGGAGACCGGCATCACCACCGCGGCGGCCGAGGCGGCGGAAATGAGCTTCGCCGAGCTGGTCGAGGCGATCGTCGCCCGCGTAGTCGCACTCTCCTGAGCAGCCTCCTCCGAGCCAAGCCCAGGCTCCTTCGAGTAGCCGAGCCACGTCGTAGGTAGGCGCTCTCGGCACACGTTTGCGGTCCAGGCCGGCTGGGCGAAGAGTTCCAACCGCTCGATGATGTAGCGTTTATACAACAGATGACGATTGTACTCTTCCAACCTGGGCCGGCCATTGCTCAACCCTGCGTAATGCGGGTATCGCAGGCACGGGTGGCAGTACGACCCGACCTACGAGGTGATCGCTATGGATAAGGACGACGAGGACAAGCAGCAGCCCCCCAGGCCAAAGCGGCGCCCGCCAGCCCCCGACCGTGGGACGCGCAAGCGCAGTGGCGGCAGGGCCGGCGCCGATGCTTCCACATCAAAGAAGTCCAGCGGTACGGACGCCTCTGCGGGTAAGACTTGGGCGAAGGCTTCCGCCGGCAAGTCCGCCAGTGCAGCCGGCGCAAAGGCCAGGAGGAGTAAGGCGGCCAAGAAGTCAACCGCGGCCGATGCCTCGGCCGAGAAGTCCTGCGAGCCGCGGATCAGGCCGGACGCCGACTCGCGTCTGTCGCGCTCGCTGGAATACGGCGTGGCGATCCTCGAGTCGTTCTCGGCTGGGCGCCAGACGCTCGGGATCGCCGACATCGCCGACATCGTCGGCGTCAGCCGCTCCACGACTCATCGCTACGCGATGACGCTCGTCGCACTCGGCTACCTCGAGCAGAACTCCAAGCGCAAGTACCGGCTCGCACAGCACGCCGCGAACCCGGGAGGCGCGGCGGTCGGGACCATCCGGCGGGAGCTGGCGGCACGCGCGGTGCTCGAAGAGCTGCGCGAGCAGACAGGCCACACGGTCAGCATGGGGGTACTCGACGGAGCTCGCGTCGTCTATGTCCATCGCCTGCTCGCCCACGGGGCGGGGCAGTACTCCGCCGACCACGATCTCGGAGTCGGCGCCGGTATTCCCGCCTACTGCTCGGCGCTCGGCAAGGTCTTGCTCGCGAGCATCTCCGATGCCGAGCGACGTGAGCTGCTCGTGACGATCGAGCTCGAACCACACGGTCCAAACACGATCGAGGAGCGCGACGAGCTGGCCGCAGAGCTCGACCGCATCAGCACACGGGGAGTCGTGGTCAGCGACGAAGAGCTGTTCGCCGGCTCGCGCTCGATTGCGGCGCTCGTCCCGCGTCCGCGCAGCGAGCACCCAGCCGCGATCGAGGTGACCGTACCCTCCTCCGTCTACACGGTCGAGCAACTGCGCAAGCGGGTCGGTCCCCGTCTCAAGCGCGCGGTCAAGCTGATCTCGGAGGATTGAGAACGTCTTTCAAATGATGAGCGGGTTCGTTGTCCGCAGACTGGCTCACAGATTCATCAGCTTGTGTTGCATGGCGTAGCGAACGAGCTGCGCGCGTGTGTCCAGATTCAGCTTGCGATGGATGCGGGCGCGGTGCGTCTCGATCGTGCGGGGTGAGAGCCCGAGCTTGTCGGCGATCTCCACGCTCGTGTGACCGAGCGCGATCAGACGCAGCACCTCGCGCTCGCGGGGAGTCAAGCTGTCGCTGTCGTTTTGCTTGCCGCCGTTGAGTTTGGCCGCAAGCACGGGACTTACGTAGCGCTTGCCGCGCGAGGCCTCGCGCACCGCCGCCGGCAGGTCGGAGTCGGCCATCTCCTTGAGCACCAGACCCGAAGCGCCATTGTCGAGCACGCGCCGCGCGAAAGCTGGGTCGTCGTTTGTCGTGAGGACGACGATCCTCATATTGCGCAGCTCGCGGCTCAGCTTGTCGAGCGCAGCGATCCCGGAGCCACGGCTTGACATGCCCAAGTCGAGCACGAGCACATCGGGCCTGCGCGCATGCACGTGGGCGATGACCGCACTCAAGCTGTCCGTTTCGGCGATCACGTCGATGTCTGCTTCGCCGTCGAGCAGCAGGCGCAAGCTCCGGCGCATCGCCGTGTGGTCGTCGGCCAGGACAATCTTGATCGACCCTGTGAGATTGGCGCCTGGCTCTGGGTCCGGGACCGGCGCGAGCCGAGAAAACGGAAGCATGAGAAAACGCTAGAGCGTCACGAGGCCCGTGACGACCGGGCAAATCCCTCGTTGGCACCGCGGCAAAGCACTGACGGCGCCCTCGGCTAAGCTCGCGTCGTGTCGGTCGACCCCAAGCCGCTTCATACTCGGTGAAGCGCATGTCGCGTTGCGCGTAGGCATCCTCACCGGTGGCGGCGACTGCCCGGGCCTGAACGCGGTGATTCGCGGCGTCGTGCGTCGCGGGATGGGACTTGGCAAGACAAGTTTCGTCGGCTTTCGCCACGGCTGGGCGGGCGTGCTCGAGCAGGACACGATCGAGCTCACACGCGAGAGCACTGCGGGCATACTGCCGCGCGGGGGAACAGTCCTCGGCACCTCGCGCACCAACCCCTTCGACGGCCGCATGGGTGCGCTGGAGCGGATCAAGGAGACCTTCGAGCGCGAGCGTCTGGATGCGCTGATCGCGATCGGCGGGGAGGACACGCTTGGCGTGGCGCTGCGCCTGAGCGAAGAGGGGTTGCAGCTCGTGGGCGTGCCCAAGACGATCGACAACGACATCGGCGCCACCGATTTCACTTTCGGATTTCAGACTGCCGTGCAGATAGCCACCGATGCGATCGACCGGCTGCACACGACCGCGGAGTCGCACAACCGTGTGATGGTCGTCGAGGTGATGGGTCGCCACGCCGGCTGGATCGCCACTTATGCGGGTATCGCCGGCGGCGCCGATGCGATCCTCGTGCCCGAGCGTCCGTTTGACATCGAGGAGGTGTGCGCGCGCTTGCGCCGCCGTCACGCGCGCGGTGTCACGTTTTCGATCGTCGTCGTCTCCGAGGGCGCGTCTCCCCGCGAAGGGACCGCCATGACGCTCGCGGCCGAGCAGCCGACAGACGAGTTCGGGCACGCGCGCCTCGGCGGGATCGGCGTGGAGCTGGCGCATGAGATCGAGTTGGCCACGGGCTATGAGACACGCGCGACGATTCTCGGTCACGTGCAACGCGGAGGCACGCCAACCGCATATGACCGTGTGCTCGCCACGCGCTTTGGCGTCGCCTCGATGGACGCGGCAGCAGCCGGTCACTTCGGACAGATGGTGGCTTTGCAAGGCACCCAAATAGTCGAGGTGGGCATGGCGCAGGCGCTGGCCGAGCCGAAGCTGCTCGATCCGGCCTTGTTCGAGACGGCCGAGGTGTTCTTCGGCTGAGTCCTCGGCGGGTCGGCCTGCGCTCGGGGTCAGACTGGTTTGCCGCGGTTCTGAGTGGAGCGGCCGGGATTGTGGCCGGCCGGCAATCGTGCTGAGTGGACCGATCGGCGATTGTGGCCGAGTGCTCGGGAAGCTATCCCTGCGTGGCCAGCGGCTGCGACTGAGCGTCAACCATGCGTTGGCGGCGGATCGGTAGGCGTGCCTCGACCGTCGTTCCCTGACCGGGCGACGAGTCGATTTCAAACGTCCCGTCGAGCAGTTGCACGCGCTCCTGCATCCCCAGCAGGCCGAAGCCGTCTGAGTGCACCGAGGCGTCGAAGCCTTCGCCGTCGTCACGTATGCGCAGGTGAATGTCGGCGTCGTCCTCGTGAACCTCGACGATCGCTCTTTTCGCGTTGCCGTGCTTGGCGGCATTGGTGAGCGCCTCCTGCACGATCCTGTACAGGGCGGTCTCGATCTCTGGGCTGTGGCGCATCCTGTCCTCTGAAAGTTCGATGCTCATGTCCACGTCGATGCCGTGGCGCTCGGAGCGTTCGCCGAGCGCCTGGATCGCCGCCGCGGCACCGAGCTCGTCCAGCGAGGCGGGGCGCAGGTCGGTGATCAGCGCACGCAGGTTGGTGATCCCTTCCTCCAGATGGTCGATGGCGCTGCTGACGGCCTGCTCGAGCGCCTCGGGTTTGCCCGAGCGTCGGGCCGTTGAGAGACCGACGCGCAGCGCGCTCAAGCTCTGCAGGGTGTCGTCATGCAGCTCGCGCGCCCAGCGTTGGCGTTCGGCCTCGGCCGCGGCCAAGCGCTGGCGCTGGCGCTCGGAGGCGACCGACTGAGCGGTGGCCACGGCGGTGGCGGCGCTGGCGGCGAATGCCTCCAGCAGACGCTCGTCGTCGGTCGTGAACTCGGGGCCGTCGTGCAGACGGTCGATCGCGACGAGCACGCCATAGGCGTGGTTTTGGAAGACAAGTGGCACCAGCAGACCGCCGTGTGCCTCCACGCCGAGCGTGCCCAGGTCATGCTCGTCAAAGCGGGCGCGCGTCAGCGGTTCCTGCAAGCGTTGGGCATGGCGCGTGCGCAGTGCGGCGCTCGCGGCCGAATCGCCAAGCGGCACCTGCTGTCCGAGCAGTCCCTCTGGCAGCTCGCCAGCCCCGGCCGACACAAGCAGGCGACCGCGTTGCACGAGCTCGATCACGAGGATGCGCGCGTCCACGAGCGCGCGCCCGCGCTTGGCAACGAGCCCGAGGATCACCTCGAGGTCCGTCTCCGCGCCGACGGCTCGTGCAATCTGGGTGGTGGCATTGAGCGCGGCCACGGTCCGCTGCAGCTCATCGCGGTGCTCCTTGGTGCCGGTATAGCGGCGCGCGTGGTCGATCGCGAAGCCGGCGAGCTCGGAAAGCATCGCGACAGCCTCTTCGTCTGTCTCGGTGAACTGCTCGCCACGGGCCTTCTCCGTCAGGTACAGGTTGCCGAAGGGGGTGCCGTCGATCATGACCGGCACTCCGAGGAAGCTGCTCATCGGCGGATGGCCGTGGGGGAAGCCGTAGGAGCGCGGATGTTCGCTGATGTCAGTGAGCCGCAACGCCTCGGGATGGGTGATCAGCTCGCCGAGCACGCCTCGTCCGCGCGGTAGCGCCCCGATGCGCTCTCGTTCTGGTTCATCGATGCCGATCGTCAGGAAGCGCTCCAGTTCGGTACGCGAGTCGCCGAGCAAGCCCAGGGCGGCGTAGCGAGCACCGGTCAGCTCGCGGGCGGAGTCGAGCACGCGGTTGAGCACCACCTCGAGGTCGAGCTCGGCGAGCACGCTGCGGGCGATGTCGAGCACCCCTTGGGCGGTGCGATCCATTGTCAGCGGGTCCAATCGATCGGCGGTTCGCGAGTGAAGCCAACGGTTCGCGAATACCAATCAACAAGTGAATGACAAGCTCGAGCCGCGAGCGAGCGCGATCCAGAAGAATCTCCCACAGGAAGGCCTGGTGCGACAAAAGAGATCGAACCGTGCTCACCAAACGGCGCGGTGTCATACGACTTGTTCTCAAACGGCCCGATTGACGGTCTGCGCAATGTCCTACGGCTGGCCACTGCTCACATCCCTACGTATTAGTGCAACCCCTGCACCTGACTTCTGGGCCAGTGAGCTTACCGCAGAATGGGCCCTATTTTGCGTAAAACGAGTTGTGCGATTCAGACAAGAAGTACGAACGCTTGACTCCAGAATGGCCACTTTGGGCCTGAGGTTTGGGCTATCCCTTGAACGTCGAGGAGCCGCGATCGCCGAACGGCTCATCGCGTGCACGGACCGCCTCGCGGAAACCGTCTTGCATAGCCTGACGTTGGAATTCGTAGCCCTCGGCTGTGTGGCGGGCGACGCCGTCCAGCAGCGTCCCAAGCGCCTGTGTCGTGTGCAGACCCTGGGCGTAAAGTGACTGATTGACCAACAGCTTCATCATGCGAAGCTGATTGATCGGCACGCGAGCGATTCGCTCGAGCAGGATCTCGGTGCGCTCGTCGAGTTGTCCGGGCGCAGGCGCCTCGATCGCGAGTCCCCAGTCGAGCGCCTCGGTACCCGACAGCGAGTCGCCTGTGAACAGCAGCCGCTTGGCGCGCTGGGGGCCAAGCCTGTGCATCCACATCGAGGTCGTCGGCGAGCCCCAGACGCGCGCCGGCGGGTATCCGATCTTCGCGTCGGCGGCGATCAGAAGTAGATCCGAGCACAGGGCCATGTCGGTGCCGCCGGCGACACAAAAGCCGTGGACCTTGCACACCACGGGCTTGCCGCAATGAAACAGCGACATGAACGCGCGCACGTTGCGGCTCATCATCGCGTAGTCGACCATCGCGTCCCAGGTACCCGCAGGATCGTGGTTTGCCGCTATCACGTTCGGGTCCAGCGGCGAACCGGGGGGAGTTGCGAGAGGGTCCTCGCCGAGGCGGCCCTGGCCCTCCGCGCTCTCCACAAGGTCATATCCGCCGCAAAAGCCCTTGCCGTTGCCGCAAAGCAGGATTACGTGTACGTCGGGGTCAAGGTCGGCTTGCTCCACGCACTGCTCCAGCTCGCTGACGAGCAGGCGCGTGATGCCGTTGCCGCGCTCGGGTCGGTTGAGCGCGATGCGGGCGATGCGGTCGGCGACGGTGTAGGTGAGGGTCTCGGGCGCCACACCAGAAGTCTCGCATGTGCCTCGTCGGGGGTGCGGTTGAGCGCAGTGCGGGCGTGTAGCAGCGGAGGGGGGGAGATTCGAACTCCCGAGACGGGGGTCGCCCGCCTAACGGTTTTCAAGACCGCCGCATTCAACCGCTCTGCCACCCCTCCAAGGGTGTTCGCAGTACAAATGCTAGGGGACATTCGACGAACGATCGATTGTGACGCTTGACTGTCGAGGGCGATTGGTGTCTGGCCGACTAGTGAGGTGTGAGGTTGATCCGCCTGATTGCTATTCCCAGCGCCGTCGTGGCGCTGATGCTCGCACTCGCCGGTGCTCCTGCGCAGGCCGTCGAAACCGGCGTGGTCATCAACGGCCCCGAAGGGCTCTCGATGCAGAGCGTCCACCAGGTTGCCGGTCTCGGTGTCGGCTGGGTGCGGGTGTTTGCCGCCTGGAACATCTTCGAACCGAACCGCGGCCACCTCAACGAACCGGAGATCGCCACCTTGGAAGAGGGTTTGGCGGCGCTGCCCAAGGGCACGAAGGTGATCGTCGACGTGGTCAACACGCCCCAGTGGGAGACCGGCTCGAGCAATCCTGCGATGCCGCCGAGCAATCCGGCCGACTACGCTCGTTTCGCCGGGGCGCTGGCTAAGCGTTTCGCCGGCCGCGTGGCTGCGTGGGAGATCTGGAACGAGGAGGACGCCTCGCTGTGGTGGGCAAGCGGCCCCGACCCGGCTGCCTACACGACACTGTTGAAGGCTGCCTACCCCGCGATCAAGTCAGCGGAACCCAAAGCGACGGTAGTGCTGGGTGGGCTGACCGGCAACGACTACGAATTCCTCTCGCAGCTCTATGCCGACGGGGCGAAGGGTTTCTTCGACGCGGTGTCGGTACACACCGACACGATCTGCGACGTCGAGTCGCCCTACGAAATCCTGCGCAACGGCCAGACCGACCCGCGCATCAGCCGCTGGTCGTTCCTGGGCTACAGGACAGTGCACGAAGTGATGCTCGCTCATGGCGACGGGAGCCCGATCTGGATGACCGAGCTCGGCTGGAGCACCGACACCGAAGTCTGCAACTCGGGCGCATGGGCTGGTCAGAAGCCGGCCGGCGTGAGTCCGCAACAGCAGGCCACGTTCCTGCTGCAGGCCTACCATTGCCTTGCCCAAGACCCCTACGTGCAGGTCGGCATCTGGTTCGGTCTGCAGGACACCGAACCGTTCGGCAGTCCGCGCGGCAGCTACGGGCTGCTCGACCCGAGCCTGCAACCCAAGCCGGCCTACGCGGCCTTGGCCGAATACGACCGCAACGGCGATCGCCTCAGCGAACAGTGCGGAGGCCAGCAGGGTCCTACGGTCAAGCTGACGAGCCCGAAGACGGGAGTGCGCTACAACAACACTCTGCCGATCTCGGTGACCGCGAGCGACAGCTCGAAGGTCTACCAAATCTCGCTCTACGACGAAGGCCACATCATCCGCAGCTTCTTCGTCCACGGTGGCATGACCACGCTGAGCGGCCACATGGTCTGGTACGGCGCGCGCCTGCTCCGCCCTGGCAAGCACACCCTGACCGCCAAGGCGTTCGACGAGCGCAATAACACGAGCACGACGTCGATCACGATCGTCCGCACCGCCAAGTCCAAAAAGCACAAGCGTCGTCGGCACAAACACTAGACGCCGTTGGCCGGCTAGCTCGGCGGGAGTCGCTAGTTCGGCGGATCGCCGGCAGGTGCCGACAGGCTCTAAACTGGGCTCCCGCAGTCCCGGGAGAGGTGGCCGAGTGGCTGAAGGCACTCGCCTGCTAAGCGAGTATGGGGGTTAAACTCCATCGAGGGTTCGAATCCCTCCCTCTCCGTGCCGCCGAAGCCCTGTAAACACTGGGCTTTTGGCAAGGACCGTGGATTTGGCAAGCGCTCCAGAGGGCCAGTCCTGAACTTCGTATGGAAGCGCTTTGGAAGCGGGAGCGGGGCTCGGTGGGCGCGAAACGCGAGACATGTGCGTGCTGATTCGCGTCGAATTAAGACCCCCCGCCACCCCCTAACTGCTATCGGAGTCCCACGCGCGTTTTGTGACTCTGGTACTTCTGCATGTGACCAGCGCTCGGCCGACCTGCTCGGATAGGTGTAGCTCAGGGGGTTTCGGACGCGGAGGACACGAATTCGGGGATGCCGTCAAAGAGGCGACCTGCTGGCACCTCAAACGCCTCTGCCAGCGTGACGATCGTGGGGAATCGGGGCGCACGGTCAGCGCGCTCCATCTTTGAGATGGCCGTCGTGTGCAGCCGCGTGTGGCGCGACAGGTCCTCTTGCGACCACCCGCGCTCCTTGCGCAGCTCCTTCAGGTTTGCGGCGAAGCGCTCAAGTGGACTCACGGCCCGGGAGCATGGGCGTACTAAGCCAAGAAGCCAAGAGACATATCGTCAAGTTTGCGGTTACGATCTGGTGGATGTTGCTGCGTCTCATTTGCCTCGCGCTCCTTGTCGTGGCGCTCTGGAACGCCGGTGAACTCCACCGCAGGAACTGCATCACCTCGGGTAGGTCGGGATGCTCGGTGCTGCCTTGGATCACAGGGGACGCTCCACCTAGCCCGCTGTCGCGGCTGACCCCAATTGAGCGCGAAAACGTCGAATTGCGCGCCGCTATCCGGCAAGAACGCCGCGACGAAGCGGCGGCGGAGTCCGAAGTGGAAGCCAAGCGATGAGGCTCGCTGCGGCGGCGGTGCTCGCGTCGTTGGCATTGCCGTTCTCAGCGGCGGCTGCCGGTACCGTCTCTGGGGCAAAGCACGCTGTCGTCCAAGCGATGCACGAGGAAGGCAACACAATCTCCGAAACCCGATGCAGGAACACGGCCCCGTCCCGCTTCGGTTGCAGCTTCTACGACGTGACTCGACAATCGCCCGCCCAGGTCACCGTCACTTACACCCACCGTCGCTATTACGTCGGAGAGCCGCGATTCCATCCCGCGCCATCGACGCCTCCACGGTCTCCGTGTGGGGTCTACTACACCTGCTGAGTGGCTGATCGGGCTCGCCGGTCGTCGATATCGCGTTCGGCCCGAGGTCCCAAGGTGCAGGGTCGCCCAGTTGAGGCAATCCGGGGAGCGCGAGAACATATCCGTATGGGCACGATCGCGAGCCGTTACACGCGCTGGCAGCGGGAGGCGGTCGTCGTCGCCTATGACACCCTTGATATCACCGCTGGACGAGTAGTCGAGCTAGCCGCCGCCGGCGCGCTCAGGCATACGAGCGGCGCACTGCTGGCGGCGTTTGATATCCCAGAGAACACGGTGCGGTCTATGGGGCGCCGGGCGCGTCGCCGAGAAGTAGCCGAAGCGCAGAAGGCTGGACTGCTGGAGATATCGCCGCGCGACTCCGTGGAGCGGTTGCGACAGCGGTTCCTGCTGGCCATCGACCAGAAGCTATCACGCATCGAAGTCGAACAGGCAGAAGGCAGGAGCATCACCGGCGAGGAACTGCGCCAAGTGGCGCGCGCGCTTCGCGAGCTGGCGGCGCTGCCCGGTCGGCAGGACCCAAGGCCCCCTGCGCCTGGTGCCAAGATGAATGGGCGCCGCGAAGGTGGCGAGACTCGCGGTGGGCTTGCGGGACGTATCCTTGCCGCACACCGCACCGCTGCCATCTAACGGCGCGACCATGTGTTGCTATGTCAGCGCTATGCAGCGGTATGACCTGCGAGCAGTTCACCAACGCGCAACGGCGGGCATCGCGAAGTCAGCACCTGCGCTGGCACGCACCTGTGCAAGTCCCGGAATGGCGGGCGTTCCGTAAGTCCTCAGCGCTCGAAAGACGTTTACACCGGGATCATCTGTATGTGTGCGCGCCGCGAGGCCGTCCGTAGATGCTGCGAAGATGGGCCTTGCATCTCCGCGCCCGTCCCCACAGGCGCACTTTCACAGGTTCGGCCCGGGCCGTGAGCCCGGGCCGGATAAATCAGTCCGGTGGCAATGGGACGATGACCATGTGAAAGGTTGTGGGGACCACGTGAGTCGAGGAGATGCACAATGCGCCCGGATGAGCTGAGCGAGCACAAGACGTCTGGTTGGGAGGGTGTTAGCGAACCGGCACCATGGCCGGGATATGAGCAGACCCAGCGCGAGGTCATCAAGTCCTGCGGCGGTTGGAGCGCGTTTGTGGCTGCGGCGGCCGACGCGAAGCGCCGTGTTGAGGCAGGAGATGTGGCGCCCTCCACGCCAGAGCAAGAAGCCCAACATCGGCGGATGGTCGGAATGCTTGTCGATGCGGGCAAGGGACTCAGGGCGCCCAACCGACGGGCGAGGACTACTCGACGATGTGGCCTTCGTCGGCGCGAGCGCCATCCACGTGTACGTCGGCGGACGGCCCGACGAGGCACCGGCCGACGGATAGCAAGCCGCAGTTCTGCGTCTTCTGACGACGGCCCAGGCGAACCCGAGCCGGAACCCGTCCGGCATCTAACAAGACGGCGCTTCGACACGCCGGCACTCAAGGGCTGGAGGATCGAGTGGCACGAACGTGTGGCGGTGTGCACGTGAGCACTCATCCAAGCGGGCTCAACGTTCGGCCTGCCGATCTCAGCTTGTCGCGCCCGCCGCGTTGGGCTTGGACAGACCGGATCGTGCTCGGCGCATTGAATCTCATTCTCGGCAACGAGGGAGCGGGCAAGGGAACGCTCGCCTCGTGGATGATCGCTCGTCTCACGCGCGGCGAATTGGAAGGCGACCTGTACGGCAAACCCGCGACGGTCGGAGTCCTCGGCGACGAGGACGGCTGGAATGCCGTCTGGACGCCGCGACTACACGCGGTCGGCGCCGACCTCACACGAGTGAAGCTGATCGAGCCTCCCGACGGCGGATATGTCGAGCTGAGAGACGATCACCACAGGCTGGCGTGTGCCGTAGAGCTTGAGGGGATCACAGTCCTTTACCTGGACGCCCTAATCGACAACCTGGGCGTCGGCGTAGACGACTGGCGGGCGAAGCCTGTCCGAAACGCCTTGCAGCCGCTCCGATCGCTTGCGCGCGAGTTTGAGCTTGCCGCGATCGGCTCCATGCACCCCAACAAGTCAGGGGGTACATTCCGCCAGCTCGTCTCGGGCTCCGTAGCTTTCAACGCGGTCAGTCGATCAAGCCTGCTGCTCGCCGAGCATCCCCACGACGAACGGCGGCGAGTAGTCGTACGGGGCAAGGGCAACCTATCCCGAACGCCGCCAGCGGTCGAGTTTGACATCTCAAGCCACAAGTTCACGGCCAACGGCTACACGTTCGACGTGCCGTTGGCGGGCAACTTCGGGACGAGTGGTCTCACCGTCGAAGACCTCATCAACCAACCGCGACCGCTACAGCCTGCTGGCGAGGCGCGAACCACCGCGCGCACACTGATCGCGGCGCGACTCGCGGACGGCGACTGGCACCACGCCGGCACGATCATCCAAGAATGCGGTGCGCTCGATGTTCACGAGCGCGCAGTACGACGCGCCTCGCACGACCTCGGCGTCGACCACGAACACCGGGGCTTCCCGGCGCAGGTTCACTGGCGCCTATCGGAGTCCGGCCATACGCCTGGGCGTCAATCCACTGACCAGCCTGTCCGTCCTGTCCGGACTACGAATCCGGCTCCAATGGGTAGACCGGACGGTGAGGACAGTCCGGACATCGACAATGCTCACCAGGATCGGCGTCCGGGCTACGCCCAACGTGCCCAGGCGACCTCTCGTCGAGCGTATGACGCAGACACAGAACTCGCGCGCCTCGCCGAGAAGGGGCTCGTCTGATGGGCGCCCCCGGGACCGAACTGGCGAGCCTCGTTATCGACGCCGCGCGTGCCGACGCAGCTCTCGCCGCCGACCTTGCCGCCGTTCTACGGCCGCACCTGCAACACGAGCAGCCGGGCGCTGGCTGGATGACGAGTCGCGAGGCTGCGGCCTACCTCGGCCTCACTCTCACCGCACTTCACCGGCTCACGGCGGCTCGCACCATTCCCTTCGAGCAGGATGCACCCGGCGGGAAGTGCTGGTTCAACCGAACTGATCTGGACACTTGGCGGCGAGGCGGTGGCCTGCGCTCCCTCCATCGCCGCGACGCTTGAGATGCTTCCAAGCCGCTTCCACGCCTACTGCAACATGCGGATTTGCAGGGCTTTCACACCCACACCTTGCTTTGCCAGTATGGGGTCGGTAGGCTTACGGCAACAACAAAAGCGCCCCCGCGCGACTGCAATCGCCGGGGGCATGGCCCAGGAGGTATGACTCCATGAGCAAGACGAACGCTACTGCTCGGCGTGTACGCGTCGAGCGCAACATCTACCGCAGGCAGGACGTCAGCGGGCATACCATCCACGAAGTCGGTTACCGCGACTCAGCAGGTTGGCAGCGCTGGCGCACCGTAGACGGAGGGATCACGGCGGCCCGAGCTGCGCGTGACGACGTGCTCGGGCGTAAGGGACGTGGCGAGCGAGTCCAACCGAATCCGCGGCTGCGATTTGGCGAGGCCGCCGACGCATGGCTCGCCGGACAGGTCGCTGAACTTCGACCCGCGACGCAGGCGATCTACAGCAACGCGATCAAGACGCATCTTCGTCCGCGCTGGGGACGGCGGCGGCTCGACACGATCACAGTCGAGGACGTTGCCGCGCTCGTGCGCGAACTGAGGAAGGAAGGCAAGGCCGAGTGGACGATTGCCGGTGTAGTCAAGGCGGCGAATCGGACCTTCAAGTTCGCTAAGCGTCGTATGAACTGGCACGGCCAAAACCCTGTGCTGGAACTTGAGAAGGGCGAGCGCCCAAAGGTGTCAGCCGCCGCGAGGCGACCGATCTTCGTGGGCGATCAGCTCGCACAGACGCTCGCCGCCGCTCGTCACCCCTACAAGACTCTGTTCGCCGTCGGATCGGTCACGGGCGCGCGCCTGAGTGAGTGCCTGGGACTCGTGTGGGCTGATGTGTCGCTTGACGACCTAGATACGGCGGAGGTCCGCTTTGAGTACCAAGTCGATCGCCGAGGCCGGCGACAGCCGCTCAAGACCGACGAGTCACGGCGCACCGTGGAGATTCCGCGACGGCTTGCGGCCATGCTTGTGGCGCATAAGTTGAGGAGCGACAATACGAGCCTGAGCGCCTTTGTATTCGCCACGCGCTCGGGCGCGGCGATCCAACAGCGCAACGTCGGTGCCGCATTGCGGCACGCTCAGGAGCAGGCCAACGATGAGCGTGGACGACCGACATTCCCCATCCTGCATGAGCGTGACGAGCACGGGCGCCGGCTGGTCGTACCGCGTGGTGTGGTGCCGAGCTTTCACGGCTTCCGTCACACAGCTGCGAGCGAGGCGATCGCCGCCGGCGAGTCGGCTGAGGAGGTTTCCTGGCAGCTCGGACACAAGAGCAGTCTCGTCACGCGGGCGGTCTACGTGCAGGAGGTCAAGAGCGCGGAGCGCACTGCGCGCCGACGCGCTCGCATGGAGGCACGCTATGGGGACGTGCTGGAGATGGCAGATCGTAGCCGGGGGTCTGATCCGCGAGGCAGTGCGACTCCAGATGTGCTCTCTATACAGACAAAGCATAACCCCGGCTGTGCGGCCCTGTAGCCTGCTGCGCTCAACGCAAGCAGTTCGTCTATCGTAGCTCGTGAGCCATGTGTGGACCCCCCACTACCGCAGATTGTGTCGCCATAATCCGAGCGATGCCGCCGTGTTCTCTGCGATGATTGCAGCGTGAGCGTGGGTAAGGGGTCGGACGAGCTCCCACAGTTCGAGAGGCCTCCTGTTATGGAGATTGTTGGGGCCGCGCAGTTCGTGGCGCTACCGAGGTTCGGGCTTCCAGAGATCGTAAAGGTGGGCCATGTGCTCGATGATTACGAGCTTCGCGAACTACAGGGACAGTTGCCCCCCGTGCAAGAGGCAGAGCCTGGGCAACCCGAGCCGCTTCAGCTACCACAGATCAGCTTCGGGCCACCACAACAGCGGGCGTTGTACTACAGGGCGGACGAGCGTTTTGTCGCTCAGCTCCAGCGCGATCGTATCGCCATAAACGAGCGGCGCATCCCAGCTGAGGGTGGAGAGGACCCGTCGTCAGAGAACGTCTGGCCGGCCCTGCAGGAACTATCCGACCATGTGAAGAACACACTCGTCGAGGACGGCGCCGACTACGGGCCCAGCAGCGTGACGTTCGTTGAGCTCACCTATGTCAATGCGATCAAGCCAGCCAAGAACGTATGGCAGACTCATGGCGAACTCAACCGCGTGCTGCGGATCATCTCCACGGCTGCCGGTGAGCGGCCATGGTCAAAGGTCGAGCGCGCGACCGTCAGATTTAGTTTTCCTCTATATGCAGACGATACGTTCCGAGGGCGGCTGCACATAGCCGCTGAGCCAGGCTACACCGAGGAGGGCACTCCGATGTTGAATCTCAACCTCATAACCCGCCGACTAGTCGATCAGTCAGAGTCGCTAGAGGTGGCGTTTCACGCCTCACATTGCGAAGCCGTCCGGGCGTTTACAGCCGTCACTACGCCCAAGATGCACGCGCACTGGGGCCGGAAGCAATGACTCCCGTACACACGGCGACTCCGCCGATAACGATCCGGCCCGAGGACGACGCTGAGTACAGCACCTACGAGTCTCGGACACCTCCAACGACCACTCCGACGAGGCAGAGGACATCTCTCGGTTTTGCTACGAGCACACGTGACGAAGACACCTTGTCGCTCGTGCCGCTGGGCGAGGCATTGCACCGGCTCGTTGATCTTGAGCCGAACTGGGATAGCTATGGGGCGCTGCCACCTTCTCGCGCTGCGCTCCGGCACGCATGGGCACTTGCAAGCATGCTCGTCGAGCACGGCCTACCGATCCCTCAGGTTTTCCCAACCCGAAGTGGTGGTATCCAGCTTGAGTGGCACGTGACCCACGCAAGTCTGGAGTGGGAGATTGACGCCAGTGCGGCCAGCGGCGTTTTTGTCTTCGATCATCACGTAACTGGCCAGCGACTTGACGGAGAACTGCCCAAGGACCTCGACCCGCTCGCGGAGGCCCTGAACCTGATTCTCTGCGGGTGAGCACTCTGGCCGAGGATGAGCCACTGCCAGATGATCCTGAGATCGCTGATGAGGACGATCTACTAAGGCGTGTTCCAAATGACCCAAAGCTGATTACAAGGGCGAGCGATGGCACGACCCGACCCTCATCTGCTGCGCTTACCTTGCGTGACGGTGAGGTTGGATGCTCGGTGGACATCCTGGGCCGGCTACCGGACCCAGGTGCTCCCCTGACCGTGCTCACTGGGCACGACCCCAACTGGGGGGTTGCTACCTGTACCGCCGGCGATGCACGCGCCGATCAGCTACATCGCGTCGTCGGCAAACCAGAACTTGGAGACGAGGCGCATGCAGAAGTGATCCCCACTGCGACAACCCGCAAGGCCCAGAAGCGTAACTTCAAAGCACTTGCGGAAAAGATGACCTTCCTGAGAGATCCAGTGATGGCACCGCCCGACGTGGCGGTGCCTACGACTGAATAAGCCCGATAGCGCCTGACTGATCTGTTGGGTGGTGTGGCCCCCCCAGTTCATGACTAAGTTGCATGGAAGCGGCGTGGAAGCGATAGAGCGCAGCAGGTGGCAGGCGGAATCCATCTCGCCCAAGCCAGGGAAGCGTCGATCTGCACTCTTCGAGACAGATCGCAACAGCCACAACCGGCTGGAGACGCTAAGCGAGTATGGGGGTTAAACTCCATCGAGGGTTCGAATCCCTCCCTCTCCGCCATTTGCTCGAAGTGCGAACCCTCTCTCTGGGACCCAGAGTCGGGGTTTGCACCTGTCCCGATGTCTCGCTCAAACAACGCGCGGGGCGCGGGCTTGGATCACATCGACGATCGCGTCGATACAGGAGTGATGCCAGCCTTCGGCTTGCGCTTGTGTTTGCAGCCGCAGCGCCTCATCGACCACCTGCTCGCCCAATTGGCGGCGCGCACCCTCGAATGCTCGAGCGCGTAGGCCGAAATCGTCGGCCAGGTCGGACCAATGGATCGAGGTTATGGCCTGCGGGTCGAGCTCGTCGCCGACGCTTAGCGACAGTTCTGAGCTGAGCTCGGGATAGGCTGCGGTCGAGACGACGTCGTACAGAGGCGCGAGTTGCACGCCGTCATCCACGTACAGCAGCGAGATGTTCTTCGCGTGCGCGTCCGCGTTGCCCACAAGAAAGTGAAAGACGGCTGCTCGGGCCCCGGCAAGACGATCCAATCCGGGCTGGGAGGAGTGCTCATCCAGCAGTTCGGCAAGCGCAAGGTAGGAGGGCAGCCGCCAGCCCTCGCGTTGGTACTTGAAGTCCGGGAGGAGCCCGAGGGCTTGGCACAGGTCCTCCTGATGCAGCCGACGCCGCGGCCAACCAGTGTGTTCGCGGTCGAAGCGCCGCACCACGAGGCAAGGTCGTGAGGCGGCCGTGATCAGCTCGACGGCGGCTGTCGGTAGGCCGACCGAAGTTGCCAGGCGCATGCAGAAGTACTCGTTGACAGCCAGCCCGGGGAATTCTGCATGAGCCGGCTCAGGCTTGAGGATGTGACTGCTGGCCATCCCGTCCAGCGGCTTGCCGAAGCGTCCGTCGTCGTCGCGAACGAGCACGGCCTTGTTCTGGACGCCGGCAAGGCTGAGGCGCAGGTGTCGGTCCTCGGTGCTCACGCCGAGGGGATGGCGCGGCAGCGCGGCTATGAACGCGTCCAGTTCGTCGTCGTCCAGCCAACGCACCGAGGGCGCCTCGGACATGCGCTGTTCCGCTCCGATCTGTAGGGCACCGGCGCAGTCGCGACCGAGCTCGGCAAGCAGGCCGTAGGAGTCGCTGCCCGCCAGCTTGAGACGGTCTGCGATCTGTTCGCGCACCTGGCCCTCCGGGAGCAACGCCTCGAAGAAGGGGCGGGTCTCCGCTGGTGTGAAACTCTCATGGCGCATGGGCAGCGAAAGCGAGACTGCGCGCGATGACTGTGTGTAGCCGAAGGCGTACTCCCACGACTGCTCGCCGACACGCTCGAGCCGGCCAACCTCTTGCTCATCCCAGAAGACCCCAAGACTTTGCTCTGCGTCAGGGCTCATGGCTCGTCACGCCCGTGCACGTCGAGCCGTAGGCCCAGCGCGGCGAGGATGCGTGTCAGTACGTCGAGTCTTACGGTCGGCTCGCCATGCTCGACTCGGTGGACGGAGCGAACGGCGACGTTGGCGACCAGCGCGAGTGTGCGCTGGTCCATGCCTTGGCGGTGGCGCTCTGCGCGTACGCGCAGGCCGATCTGTTGGAGAGTCGACGAAGAATCCATATGCGTGATCGTGCATATTCTAGCATTGGGTGACCGATTTGGCATGGATCTGCGCGATTGCGCATATCGAATGATATGGCGCGGATCTTCACGTCTGTCTGCGCGATCGCGCAGACAGAGGCCTAGACTTGTGTTGCCCTGGGCCCGAAGCGCTCGTACAGCCCGGGCAGCAGCGCGGCGAGGTTGGCGTACTCCTCGGCGCAGTGGGTCGCGAGCGCTTGGGGGAGGCCCTTGGGCAGGGCGCGGCGGCGTAGGAAGGGTCTGTTGAGTCAGGCGTGCGCGCGCTCCACACGGTCGCACGGCGGGCCTCTTCATAGCCGGCATCTCCACGGGCCAGCAGCGTGCCGTCGTAGCCGTTTGCCATAGTCGCCCGCACAATACCCGCCCTCTCCGATCAGCCGATCCGTCCCAGCCTCCGACACGTGCGTGCACCAAGAGACGTACTTGGAGCAACCCTGTGAGCGCCCCTGGTCCCGCGAGCGCGCACACGCGTGCGGCTCATATCCAGGCCTTCGAGGAGCTCCCCTTCGAGGATCGCGAGGACTTCGAGGACGCGCGGCGTGGCTTGATCGAGAGCGCCCCAAGCCTTGTGCTGAGCGACGCACGCGGGCGCACGGTCTGGGACATGGACAGCTATGCGTTTATAGACGAACGCGAGTGGGCGGCTACAGGGCTCGAGGAGGCGGCTACACGACGTGAGGAGGCGGCTACACGGCGCGAGGGGCCGGAGGCAAATGCGGAAGGGGAGTCCGCCGAAGACCCGTCGCACGCACCCGACACCGTCCACCCAAGCCTGTGGCGCATGGCACAGCTGAACGGATTCCACGGCCTGTTCGAGGTCGTCCCGGGCATCTACCAGGTGCGCGGCTATGACATCTCGAACATGACGCTGGTCGAGGGGGCCACGGGCGTGATCGTGATCGACCCGCTGGTCTCGACCGAGTGCGCGGCGGCGGCTTTGGCCCTGTATCGCAAGCATCGCGGCGAGCGCAAGGTCAGCGCGGTCGTCTACACGCACAGCCACGTCGACCACTTCGGCGGGGTGAAGGGAGTCGTCAGCGCCGAGCAGGTGCAGGCGGGCGAGGTACCGATCTGGGCGCCGTCAGGCTTCTTGGAGCACGCCGTCTCGGAGAACGTGCTGGCCGGAGGCGCGATGGCCAGGCGCGCGACGTACATGTTCGCGCCGAACTTGGAGCGGGGCCCGCGGGGTCAGGTGGACGCTGGCATCGGCAAGACGACCTCGACCGGAAGCATCACTTTGATACCGCCGACACACGAGGCTACGCACACCGGCCAAGAGACGGAGATCGACGGCGTGCCGATTGTCTTCCAGCTCGTCCCAGACAGCGAGGCCCCTGCGGAGATGAACTTCTTTTTTAAGGATTTGGGCGTGCTCTGTATTGCCGAGAACGCAGTCCACTGCATGCACAACATACTGACCCCGCGCGGCGCGCTGGTACGCGATTCGCTTGCCTGGTCCAAGTACCTGGGAGAGGCGATCGAGCTGTTCGGCGCGCATTCAGACGTCATGTTCGCCCAGCACCATTGGCCGCGCTGGGGTAAAGACCGGATCGTGGAGCATCTGGCGCGCCATCGCGACATGTACCGCTACCTGCACGACCAAACGCTGCGCTTGGCAAACAGGGGCCTCACGCCGACCGAGATCGCCGCCGAGGTGCGCCTGCCGCCGAGCTTGGAGCGCACGTGGTCGTGCCGCGGCCACTACGGCACCGTCAGTCACAACGTGCGCGCCGTCTACCAGCGCTACCTGGGCTTCTTCGACGGCAACCCCGCGCATCTGGATCCGTATCCGCCCGCCGAGGCGGCTCGGCGCTATGTGGAGCTGGCCGGCGGCATCGACAAGCTGCTGGCTCAAGCCCACACTGCCTTCAACGAGGGCGACTACCGCTGGGCGGCAGAGCTGAGCTCACATGCCGTGTTCGCAGAGCAGGGAACCCCGAAGCCCGGAGACGCAGAGCCGGGAGACGTAGAGGCGGGAGACGCACAGCCGGGAAGCGCCCAGCCGGGAAGCGCGCAGCCGGGAGACGCAGAGGCGGGAAACGCGGAGGCGCGCGAGTTGCAGGCGTCCGCGCTCGAGCAACTCGGCTATCAGTCCGAGAGCGCCGTATGGCGCAACCTGTATCTCGTCGGTGCGCACGAGCTGCGCGAGGGACCGCCACGGGCGCCGAGGAACAGGCGAGTGGCAAGCGCCGACGTGGCCAAGGCCCTGTCGCTCGAGCAGCTGTGGGACGCGATGGGCGCGCGCCTGGACGGACCGCGAGCGTGGGATACGACGATCAAGCTCGCGTGGGACTTCACAGACGTGCAGGAGCGCTGGAGCGTCACCGTCGAAAACGGAGCGCTTAGTACAATCAGGGATCGCCTGGTGGAGGATTGCCACGCAAAGGTGACGCTCACCCGTGCGGCCCTCGACGCGGTCCTGCTGGGTGAGGGAGACGGAGCGCAACTGTTCGCCAGTGGCGCGATCGCCGTGGAGGGCGACGGGGCAAAGCTGGGCGAGTTCCTCGGGCTCTTGGACGAGGGGGACCCAGTTTTCGCGATCGTTACACCTGAGGCGCCGGGCAAAGACTGAGCACGACCTTTTCATCATCCTGAAAGACCTCAGGAGATGCCAAGCACCACCTTGCCGACGGCGCGGCGCTCGTCGATGATGCGCAGCGCCTCGCTGGCCTGCTCCAGGGGTAGGCATGCCCCCACGATCGGCTTGACGAACCCGTCGTCGATCATCTTGCGCACGCCCTCGGCGGCGGCGCGATTGCGCTCTGGGTTCAGCAGCGCGTAGGCCCCCCAGCCGGCCCCGACGACCGACACGTTGCGCAGCAGCAGGCGGTTGACCTTGACCTCGGGGATCGACCCTTCGGTGAAGCCGACGACGACCACGCGCCCCTCCTCTTTGAGCGAGCGCAGCGAGTCGGTGAAGCGGTCGCCGCCGACGGGATCGAGCACGACGTCGACACCGCCGCCGCTGAGCTCGACGGCCTGCTCGCGCCAGGGCCCGTCCGAGCGCACGACATGATCTGCTCCAGCCTCGCGCGCAACGCGCTCCTTCTCCTCAGTGGAGACGACCGCGATCGTGGAGGCGCCGAGCGCCCTGGCAACTTGCAGTGCAGCAGTGCCGACGCCGCCGGCGGCTCCGTGTACGAGCACGCTCTCACCGGCCTGCAGTTGCCCGCGCAGCTTCAGCGCGAAGTAGACGGTGTGGTAGTTGAGGATGACCGACGCGCCTTGGGAAAAGTCGAGCGAGTCGGGCAGGGGGAAGGTCATGTAGGCGGGAGCAACGGCTCGCTCGGCCATGCCACCAAGACCGGTGAAGGCCATCACGCGATCGCCTGCGCTCAGGCCGCTGGAGGCGGGCGCGGAGATGACCGTGCCGCCAACCTCAGCGCCGGGAATGAAGGGCAGATCAGGTTTCAGCTGGTAGAGCCCGCGTGTCTGCAGAACCTCCGGGAAGGAGACGCCAGCGGCGGCGACGTCGATCAGCACGCCCTCACCCGGGGTGAGCATGTGGCTGGGCTCAGGCTCGGGCACATCCACGACGCGCACGGCGTCAGGCCCGTTGAGCTCGCTGATCTGGACGGCGAGCATCGCGCGGGACGCTACTTCTGCCGCGGGCTCTGCAGGTGCTGCTGATTCTGCTGTCGCTCGCCGCGCACCTGAATCGCGATCAGCACGATGACGATGTTGACGAGGATCCCGATCCCGATGAAGGTGACGATCAGGCCGATGTCCTTGCTGACAGCTTCGCTAGAGGCAAGAAGCAACATCTTTCGTCTCCGGGTCGTGGGCGAGGTTTGGGCTGGGTCTTCGTTTTTGAGCGATGCCCCGTGCGTGCGTGCGCGCGGAGCGTGGCAAGGGAGCCTACCAATGGACAAGGACTGCGTGTCGTAGGCCTGCCGATGCGCCGCCCAGCAAATTTGCGGCGATACCGGGTGGTTGGGTAGGCATCGGTCTGATGCCTACCAGCGGCGAAGCCCAGTGTGTCGTAGCCTTTCTATGATCGCCGCACACGACGCAGGCGATGGAGAGGTGCCAGAGCGGTTGAATGGGCGCGACTGGAAATCGCGTAACGGGGGTTGACCTCGTTCGAGGGTTCGAATCCCTCCCTCTCCGTGTCGCTTCTAAACAGCTGTCAACCAAAGAAGCGACAGACTCGACGGACTCGAAGGACGACAGCGAAGCAAATCGCAATCATCACTAGCCTGAGTCGATCAGCTCTGACCTGGCTCATTTCGCTGTTGTCAACGAGCTCGCGTAGATGGGCGCTCCACTCAAGGTTGTACCGATACGCGTCAGCGTGCGGGAGCAGGCCCAGCGCCCATGGAGGAACCGATGGTCTGTAGGTCTCTAGGCGCCAGGTGAGCGATTCATTGACGAATTCCAACGAAGCATCAAGAATTGTTTGAGGGACTTCAGGCGCATCCAAGAGGACTTGCAGAATGAGCTTGGCTTGGTGAGAGCGAGCCCTTCTCATATAACATAGTATGGCGAGATCAGAATAGCCTCAGAGTCGAGGCTATCGAGGGCTAACGGTAGGCTGAGCCCGGTACTGTGTAGGGCTGATGTCCGAGCCCACGTCGACACGCGATGCATCCGATCTCCAGGGAGAGCAGGTGCGCCGTTTGCGTCTGCAGGCGGACGGACAGCGGCCGCTTGCGGTGAACCTTCGGGAGACAATCTCGCTGACGCGCAAGCTGTTCGAGTTGCGCGATGCCGCTTGGCGCGCCCGTTGAGCGCACCGTCCTTCGATCAGCTACTTACGCGTCTCGTCGAGGCGGACATCAGGTTCGTTGTCATCGGCGGCTTGGCGCTGGGGTCTTGGGGCGTGATACGCGGAACGAAGGACTGCGACATCGTGCCCGATTCGACACCAGAGAACTTGGACCGGCTCGCTGGAGTCCTCACCGACCTTGGTGGCCACGTCCAACTTGGCGAATCGCTGCTCGGTTCCGAGCGTTCCATCGCCGCGCTGCTACGCGGCGGCGAGCGTGCGTTGATCGCCACGCAACTCGGTGACCTTGACGTCGTGCAGGGTCTCGACGGCGTCCTGTCCTATGACGAGCTTCGAGCGAGCGCAATCGATGTCGAGATCGCCGACGTGTCGATTCCGATATGCGCACTGGAGCATCTCCGCACGATGAAGCGAGCTGCCGGGCGTCCACGCGATCTCGTCGACCTCGAAGACCTCGATGCATCCCAGCCCCCTCAGGGTTGATGCTTTGCGTTGAAGCGGCGAGCGTGCGGCTTCCGTATCCGCTGTCAGGCAGGGTTGTGTTTCGAGAGTCGTCCCTCCAACCCCGTTATTGCGGTGCCGTGTAGGTTAGGCGTACTGGAGGTGCGCTTGTGAGCGAGAGCGACGATCACGACCTCTGCGACCGCCTGAGGCCACTACACTGTTCGGCTCTGCGCCCTTAGCTCAGCTGGATAGAGCGTCGGTCTACGGAACCGAAGGTCGGGAGTTCGAATCTCTCAGGGCGCGCTCATCGCGAGCACGGTGATCTTGTGTGTGGGTACGGACTTACAGGGTTCTTGGCCTGCTTGGAGAACCCGAGAGGTAGCCAGCTCGATCATCCTGCACTCCACGTTATGGCTTTCAGGCGTCTCCGAAGACGCCGAGCCGGGTCGCATATTGGCCAGGCTCGGCATCGACGGTGCGCGCCTGGCTCTGCCTGGCGGTAGCGCCTAGGATGTCGAGCCTATGTACGTGTAGTCGACTATTTCTGAGGAGACTCTATGCCTGGACCGGTGTTGTTCTGCTACGACGGGTCAGAGGGTTCGCGCGCGGCGATGACTGCGGCGGCGGAGCTCCTCGCCCATCCGGTACCCGCGGTCGTGCTGACGATCTGGCAGCCTGCCTCGGTGCTGCTTGCACGGGCCGGGGGGTTTGGCGCCGGCTACCTGAGCGACGAGGAGCACGTCGACGCGGAGCAGGCCCAGTTGGCCGGTGGTGCTGCTGATGAGGGGGTGGAGCGCGCACGTGCCCACGGCTATGACGCAAGCTCTCGCGTCGAGGAGGCAACCGAAGGCGCGGGCCGCAGGATCATCGAGATCGCCGACGAGCTCGACGCGCGGCTGATCGTGTGTGGTCGGCGCGGACTCGGTGCGGTCGCCTCGGCGCTGCTCGGCAGCGTCTCGCACGTGGTGCTCGCGCACGCCGGCCGCCCTGTTCTGATCGCACCGGAGCACTGAGGAGGGTCCATGACCGCACTGAAACGAGAGGCCGCGATCAGGTGGCTGAGCCATCCGCCTGACGGCGCGCCGCGTCTTACTGTCGGAAGCCATTCGATCGCGCCTCGGCTGTCGTTTCATGTGGATCCCGAGGTCACTGATCCGCTGGCGACGTCGCCAGGTGAGTTGCTCGCCGGAGCGATCGGCAGTGTCTTCACTTGGCTCGTTGCCAAGCAACTCGTCGAGGAGGGCACCCAGGCTCGCGAGCTTGTTAGCTACCTAACGCTGACACTCTCAGGCAAGACCGACGACGGCACGGACGCGGTGCTGAGCGGGATTACCTGCCGAATGTCAGGACGCGTAGCGGGCGTCGAGGAGACGCATCTGGAGGTGGTGGCGCAAGCGGCGATGACCCAGTGCATGGAGAGGCTGGGCATGCGCACCGAGGGGATCGGTGTCACGGTCGAGACTTCGCTAGAGGGAGTTAGCAAAGGCTCCGGAGTGTGAGCGGGAACCGTTCGCCCTTGGTGACAGGAATACGGTGCCGCCAGTCCTCGCGGCGTCTCTCACGATGTATGCCGCAAACTATCGATTACCGGGTTCAACGCGTTGCCTACGACGCCATAACAGCGGTTCACGCTCGCTTGCGCCGGGTACAGCGGGAGTGCTTGGTCCGCCGCGCTTCACGCTCAGAGCTCGTCCTGAGCAGGCGTGAGCTCGGTAGGTTAGGCGCTCGGACGTCGGGCGAAGCGAGAGCACCGTATACGTCAGGTCGGGGTGCTCTCGCGGTCGCGCTCCTGCAAATACGGCGCTAGGTACTTGGCGGCGATCTTGCTCGGCGGCGACCAAGTTGGCGTGTCGGTGATCTCCGAGCTGAACCCGTGTCCTCCGGTGATGTGAGCGGTGAGGTATTGAGGCTTCCCGTTCGTCAACAGCATGCCGTGGATCACGGGGTTGAAGCGCTGAGGCGTCACCGATGCTCCGGCCAGCGCCGCGATCGACTGCGCAACAATGTCGGCCTGCTGCGAGCCGACGCCGCCGTGCTTGATGGGAAAGTCGGTCGCATCGCCGGCCGCGTAGACGCGCTCTACGCCTGGAACCCGGCAGTACGGGTCCACCCGGATGAAGCCGTGATCGCCCAGCGGGATGCCGCGCACCTCGGGTCCGAAGAGCTCTGGTAGCGCGATCACCCGATCCACCTCGAGGTGTCGGTCATCGGGGTTGATCACGACCTCGCGGGCGTTGGGAACCTCAGCGTATGCGGAGGTGATCGTCTGGATGCTCGCGCGGGCGAGGAGCTCGGTTATGGAGTTGCTGGCCGATGCGCCAAAGATCGCGAGCGGGCTGTCCTCTGGAGTGACAATCGTCGTCTCCAGATCGATACCCATGTCATACGCGCGTCCGGCCGTCATCAGTGCGAGCTCGTACAACGGCAGCGGCCAAGCCATGCGGCCGGACGCAACAAACGCCAGTTTGTGGATGAAACCGCCCTCGACATCCTGGATCAGCCCGTGCATGGTCTCGTCCAGATCGCGGTCGTCGATCGTCAGGGCGTGCTTGTAGCGCTTGCTGATGCTCGCGCCAAGCGCCAGCACAAGCGCGTCGTACTCGATCGACTCCTCGGCCTTCGTGTGGATCCTCCGCCCGACCGGGTCGATCCAGCCAAGTTCGCCGTGCAACAGCGTCGCACCGGCATCGTGCGCGATCGGGGCGAGTGGATAGCGGCGTGCCGCACCGTGGGCGAACGGCTCGCGGACGACCATCGGCCGGTACACGAACTCGGTGTTGGGAGCGATCACCGTCACATCGGTTAGGTCGCGCCCAAGATCGGCCAGGGCCAGCGCCGTCTCGAGTGCGGCCACTCCGCCTCCTGCGATGATCACGCGAAGCTGGTCGGAATGCGAGCCCGTCCTCTCGGGGTGTGAAGTGCTGACCATGACCGCTTACCGGCCTTGATTACCGGCGTTGCCGTTCTTGGCGTTGCTGTTTTTGTCGGTCTTGTTGTTTTTGGGTGGTGTCTGGATCGGTGCATTCGGCGTCTCTTCGCTGGTGCCGATGAGGATCGTGAGTAGGTCGCTGATCCGCTGTACGCGGCCGAGGCGGTCGGGGAGCGGGAGGCCGGATTGGATCGTGTAGTGGTTGCGACGTCCGTTGCGCTCTCGCGTGATGTAGCCGCCGTCGGTGAGCTCCGTGACGATCCGGTGGGCGGCCCGTTCGGTGATTCCGACTCGCTCGCTGATCTCTCGTAGGAGCACGCCCGGATCGTGGGCGATGCAGGCGAGGACCTGGGCGTGGTTCGTCAGGAACTTCCAACGATGAGTGGTGGCCTCGGTCATAGACAGAGACTAGCGTATCTAGACTCCCGTTTCCTGGAAATAGATTTCCTAGATTTAGATTTCATGCTATGTTGTTCAAGTCCGCGGTGCTCTTCAGGTCGCTGGCGCTCATGCGCACACCCAACGAAATGAGGTCCACCATGCCCAGCTCAGTAATGCCTCCTCCATCGGCCGCGACCGCCGGTAACGGCGTCCCGCCCCTCGAACCTGCCGATCCTGTTGTCAATGGACAGCCCCAGTCCTCGCCGCGCCCTCAGTCACCGCGAAGCCCACTACTGGCGAAGCTCACCGGCCTGACCTCGATTGCCATGGTCGCCGCGTTGGGCATAGTGATCGTTGGAATCATCGCCGTCGTAGGAGGCGGCTATGACAAGAAGGTCGTCCACGACCAACTCGTCCCACAGAAGATCTTCTTCCCGGCCGCAGGTAGCCCGGCGCTGCTGCCTGGTGTGAAGCAGTACGCAGGTCAGCAACTCACAACGGGTAGTCAGGCCAAGGCGTACGCCAACAACTTCATCAACGTGCACCTCTCCAAGATCGCCGGCGGACAGACCTACGCACAGGTCAGCACGGCAGCCCTCGCCGCGCCGACCAACGCAAAGCTGGCCGAAGAGAAGGCAACCCTCTTCCAAGGCGAGACCCTGCGCGGCCTGCTCCTGAATGCCTGGGGATGGTCACTGGTCGGCACCATCGCAGCCCTCGCTGGATGGATACTCATAGCGTTGGGGGCAATTCTGTTCCTGCTCCCGCTTGCCAACTGGCAGGTGAACCTCAGAGGCCGAGGCGCCGCGACAGCCGGTGCATGATGAAGGCTCTCGTCTACCACGGTCCCGGCCAGCGCGGCTGGGACACCGTGGATGACCCCACGATCATCGATCAGAGCGACATCGTCGTGCGAATCGACACCTCGACGATCTGTGGCAGCGACCTGCACATTCTCAAGGGCGACGTGCCCGAGACCAGTCCAGGCACGGTGCTCGGACACGAGGCTGTCGGCACCGTGCAGGAGATCGGTTCCAGCGTGAGCACTCTTGCGGTCGGCGACCGCGTACTCATGTCCTGCATAAGCTCCTGCGGGCGCTGCCGCTTTTGTAGGGAAGCCCGCTACGGGCAGTGCATCGGCGGCGGAGGTTGGATCTTCGGGCACCTGATCGATGGGCTGCAGGCCGAATACGCACGCGTGCCGTTCGCCGAGAACTCTGTATACAAGGTCCCGGAGCAGCTCAGTGACGAGCAGGTTCTGTTCCTCGCCGACATCCTGCCGACGGCCTACGAGGTGGGCGTCCTGAACGGCAAGGTCTCACCCGGCGATGTCGTGGCAGTGGTCGGTGCCGGGCCGATTGGTCTCGCGGCGATGCTTACCGCCAGCCTGTACACGCCCGGGCGGATCGTTGCGATCGATCTCGCCGACGGCCGACTCGAGAGCGCTCGGCGCTTTGGAGCCGACGTCACGATCAACAACGGACGCGAGGATGCCCTCGCCAAGATCATGGAGCTCACCGACGGCATGGGCGCAGACGTAGCGTTCGAGGCAGTGGGCGTACCCGCCACGTTCGAGTTGGCGACCGAGCTGATCCGGCCCGGAGGACGGGTCGCGAACATTGGCGTGCACGGCCATTCCGCGACGCTCCACCTCGAGAAGCTCTGGACCCGCGATGTCACGATCACCACAGGTCTCGTGGACACCCGGACGATCCCACAGCTAATGAGCCTTGTGGCCAGCGGCCGCCTCGACCCAACCGTGTTTGCCACACATCACGTCGCACTCGAAGACACGATGAGCGCCTACGACACATTCGCCGACGCCACGAACACCGGTGCACTCAAGGTCGTACTCAATGGCACTGAGAGTGCCCGTAATTCCGAGGCACTCGTCGGTGCTACTTCAGCCGGATGACGCTACTGCGAGACAACCCATCGGTCACAGCCCGGATGCTGCCAGATCAGGAAAGTGCGTCCGGACAGGTGACGCACAAGTTCCGGGATGTTCTACTTCAGCATCATCGCCTTCGCGATCTGGATGGCCGGCCTCGGGGCCACAGTTGCAGGCGACCACTACCCTTTCAATCTCATGCTGCTCGCCGTCGGTGGCATCATGCAATGGCTCGCGATGATCGCGATTCTCGTAGCGCAGAACGCTCAGGGAAGCGTTCAAGACAAGCAGGTCGAGCACCTTCACGATCTGGGTATGACCACCCACCGTCTGGTCATCGAGAATACCGCGCTGACAAAGGCGATCCACGACCATCTGATTACAGCTGACACCGGAAGTCGCCCCGTTCGATAGTGAGCAGGAGCCCTACACCCAGATGCGAGCGTCTCAGAAGGCATCGCGAGCAGCAGCGACGGTTCGGGAACTGCGTAGTGGGAAAGCGACGCGGCTAAGGGGCCAACGATATGGCCCCTCGGTTTCGTCGAGCGCAGTACGCGGTCACTTCGTCGTCGCAGGATCAACCAAAGCGCCATCGCGTCTGGCTGAACTGCTCGCCCTTGGCGAAGCCGAGAACGGTCGTGGGCGTGACCCGATAGAGGGGCACTTTACCCGCGCGGATCGCGTCGCCGAGACCAAACCACGTACCCTCGGGGGCTGTAAAGTGCGTTCCGTACTTCGACTCGTAGGTGTTGGCGACCTGTTGGCGCTCCGCTCCATCGCCGACCTCGACGGCCTGTCCTTCGACCACGACATCGAGACCGTCGAGTCCGTTCTGGCCCGTGGTGAGAATGCACTGTGGGTTCTGCTGGAGGTTCTTAGCCTTACGCTCGTCAGGACCCGTGCAAAAGTACATTGCGTCGGCGTGCCACACGGCCAAAAGCGGGGTAACGTGCGGGCGACCGTCGGGACGCACCGTCGAGAGCCAAAACACCTCCGCCTCGTCGATGTGCCGGCGTCCCTCCGCCCAATCTGTTGGGGTCGCCTCCGGGCTGCTGAACCCGGCGTGGAGTTCTCCAACAGGCATCTCTGCCGCCATGCCATCTCCTTTCGTTGAGAACGTAGGACTGTCTCTCATTGACCCCGCTCGCTGCCGAAGTCATCAGTAGACCCAATGCCTGCGTGCGAGTCTCTCACGCGTGGTCGCTCGCCGCCGCTCCCGCGCAATTGCGGTAGTGCACACCGTGCGCCCGCTCACTTGCGGGACCATCGTTCCAGCTCCCCAGCACGGTGTCGGTCATGGCTCACTCCTTCGCGTGTCGATGTCGCTGACGTCCGACGGTGTGACCTCACCTCGGTCGATGGCTTGTGAGAGGCGCTGTCTCGCGGCAAGACTGCCTTCGTCAAGGGCCCCGGAGCCAGCAGCGTAGGAGATAGCGTCGCCGCCCCTACCGCGCAGCACGAAGGCACACCCAACCGCTATCAGCGCACCCGCCAGCGGCCCCACGACATAGACCCAATAGCTCGTGAAGTCGCCGCTCACCAGGGCCGGGCCGAACGAGCGCGCCGGGTTCATCGAGGTCCCGCTCACAGGCGCCGACCACAGGCCAGCGAGCGCTATGTATCCACCGACGCCCAGCGCAGCGATCGCCCCGACATTCTGGGCAGCCGACGCGGTTCCCAAGATGACACTGACAAGCGTCGCGGTTAGGACTATCTCCATCAGCAGCGCCTGCCAGTTCGCGTACCCAGGGCCGGGCAGTGTCGCGCCGAGATGCTGGATGTTGCCGAACACCGCGTACAGGAACAGGCACGCCAGGGTGGCACCGACCAACTGGACGATGATGTAGCCCGGTACGCGCTTCCACGGGAAGTCGCCGCGCAATGCAAACGCGAGCGAGACCACAGGGTTCAAGTGAGCGCCGGAGACCGCACCCATGAACAGGATGATCCCCATGACCATAAGCCCAGGCGCCACCACAGCGGCCGCCAGGCTGATCTGGCCGTCCCCATGCAGAATCCCTCCGCCGGCAGCGACGAGCACCAACATGAACGTGCCCAACGTCTCCGAGAAAAGCCTGCGCCACTCCAGACGGTCGTCATCGAACTGGGCTCTTGAGCCGAACTCGAGGGCCAGCAGATGTCGGGTCCTTGGGCCGAGAAGCCCGAGACCAGGACCCTCGCCAGGAGGAACAATCTCGTCAGGCATGACCAGCACCTCCGCATACGAACAGACGCCCAAAAGCTCGCTCCAATCCTCACTTATCCATCAAGGGATGCAATGGGGTCCTGCCGCGAACACCAAACGGAAAACTACGGACAGTCCATCTAGCCCGAGGCGTTTGCCAAGGAAGTGGCCCTCGGGCAAGCCGACGATACGCACTGCGCCAATCGCTGGCTTCCTCCGGACACGATTCGCATAAAGGGAATTGCGGTACTGGTGGCGTACATAGCAGTCGATGCGTCATCAACCAATGCGCTTCGTCGCGATCTCAGTGGCGGTCTCTCTTACGCTCGGACTTGCTGCCGCGATCACGCTGGTCTCGGCGGCCGGGGCGTCGACCATCCCCGTGACGCCGCCATCGCTCATTCAGACCGCGCTGGTCACGACGTCTGTGCCTGCTCCGTCCAACGACGAACGCGCCAACGCGCAGGTCGTTCGCAGCCTGCCGGCAACGATCAACGGCACCACGGTCGGCGCGACGCTCGAAGCGGGCGAGCCGGAATCTTCCTGCAATGTGGCGACGACCAACTCGGTTTGGTACAGCGTACGAGCCCAGAGCGCAGAGCGGATCGCGCTCGACTTGACCGCCGGCGGCGAGCTGGATGGCACGGTCGCCGTCTATCACGCCGTGCGCTCTCAGCTGCAGTCCGTCCAATGCCAGCAGACCGAAGCTCACGGCAAGGCCGCCCTCTCTTTCAAAGCATCCAAGAACGGCTTGTATCTGATCCGCGTAGCGGCGTTGCAGAATTCCCAGCTTGCGAACTTCACGCTCGAAGTCTTCCTGCCTACCCCGGCGGTCGGTCCCCCGGGCGCGGCGCTGCCCTCCAGTGGCGTCAGCGGGCAAGTGGATCGCATCCAGAACATAAACGCCGCCTACGCATTCACGATGCACTCTGGCGTCAGCTATCTGATCAACCTCGCCAACAGGACCAAAGGCGCGTGTGTCAGCGGCGCGTTGTTCGCGCCCAGCACGAGCTCCTTCGAAGGCGAACCGGCTCTGCTGCGCGTCGGCTGCGGTGGCTATCGTCTGTTTACGCCCGGCCCAGGCCAAGGCGGCCTGTACAGCTTCGAGGTCACCCCACGCCCTTCATACCGAGGCGTTCAGCGCTTTCACCTGCAGGTTGCCACGGCCGGCCCAGCTGAGACGGCCCCAGGCATCGCTCTGGGCAACTACGCTCAGGCACACGCTCGCCTCGACGGCCGGGCTGTGAGTGTGCTGCGCCTCTATCGCCTCGACGTCACCAGCCACTCAAACCTCACGCTCGAGCTCACGGCTCCAGCCTCGGCGGACTTCAACTTGCAGCTGCGCAGTCAAGACGGCGCCGTGATCGAATGCCGCTGTGGTGGCAGCGGATCGCAGAAGCTCCAACGCCAGCTGCAACCTGGCCGCTACTACGCGGTCGTCTCGGTGCGCGACGCCACCGCTGGTAACTTCACGCTCGTGCGCCAATCGCGCACGATCACCTCGACCTCGCTGTCGTTCTCTTCCAACAGGGCCGCTCCAGGCCAGGGTGTGGGCATCGACGTAAAGGTGGCGCCGGCGGCATCCGGCCCGGTCACGGTCGAGATCGAACGCCTCGACCCGGTCTTCGGCTGGCAGTTCTATCGCCAGGTATCGGCGCTGGTCAGCGAAGGCGCGGCGAGCATCGCATTCGTGCCCCCCGCGATAGGAGAGTGGCGGGCAAAGGCCACATACGAAGGCTCGCGCACATCGAGCCCGAGCGCGGTGGGCTTCTCCTACCTACAGGTCTCCTGAGCGGCTCTTAAAAACGTTTGTTGAAAACGTTTGCATGAGCGCCGATTGGCGGTCGCATGCGCGCGGGTGTAGCTTCTAAGCATGTCTCCCGAGTGGCCTGCCATCCCGTTCGCCGACTGGCGGGACACGTGCGACACGCTGCACGCGCATACACAGGTTCTCGGCAAGCTCGCGGCGACGCTTGCACCGCCCGAGCCGCAGCTACAGCATGCGGCATTGCGGCTGAGCGCGCGCGGCTGGGAGACGCTGCCGCTCCCCGCCCCCGACGGCTCCGGAGCGTTTGCGGTCACGCTCGACCTGCACTTCCACCAAGCGCTCGCCGAGCATAGCGACGGGCGCGTGCTGCGCGTCCCTCTCGGTCCCGACCGGCCCGTTGGCGAGGTCACGCGCGAGCTGTTGGCCGCGGTCGTGGAGCTGGTCGGTCCCGTCGAGATCGATCCCACGCCACAAGAGGTCTCCTGGAGCGTGCCACTGGACGAGGACGACGAACACCACATCTATGACCCCGAACAGGTAGAGCGCTATTTCGCAATGGCAACGCAGGCAGCCTTGGTGCTGGCGGCGTTCCGCGCCCCATACCGCGGCCGCTCGACGCCGGTCAATGCATGGTGGGGCTCGTTCGATTTGGCCGTCAACCTCTTCTCCGGCAGCCCGGCCGATCCGCCGTCGCAGGACTTCATCATGCGCAACGCGATGAACGCCCAAGAGGTGGCGGTGGGTTGGTGGCCGGGAGACGCGCGCTATGAGAAGCCGGCCTTCTACGCCTACGCACATCCGGCTCCGGGGGATTTTGCCGAGGCCGAGCTCTCGCCGGCGGCAGCTCGCTGGGATGGAGCACTGGGCGAGTACGTGCTCGACTGGGAGGACGTCTGCGCGGCAGCGGACCCGCACGCATTCGCGCTGGAGTTCGCCCGTTCGGCCTTCCGCCACGCCTGCCTGGTCTGCGACTGGGACCCGGAGCTGCTTGCAGGCGCGGAAGGCGATCCGCCGCCGATCGTCTGAGCGCGGTCCTGCCAGCGAGCGCAACGTTTTGCGTTGAACACGCGTACGCGAATGACGGCACAGGTGCAGGTGGGGCAAGGCACGGGCGCTTCACACGATCTGGAAGGACCTCACTCCGCTTCGATCTGCATCCGAAACCACTCCGAGCCCTCGACGCTAGCTCCCTCAGCGTGCACGCGGTCGCTGAGCCAGCGATCCGAGGTCACGACGCGCACCAGCCCAGGCTCATCCTCCGTCTTGAGCAGCCGTACGATCTCATCGTCGGCCGAATCGCGTCTGGGCCGGGGAGCGTGCGCGACAACAATCACGGTCGAGCGGATCGGCGGCCGTGGCGGCTGCTCGAAGACGACCGTCACGTCCTCGCCGCCGTAGGCGGCCCAGCGCTCCAGTTGGTGCACGAGTCTCACCATTGCGCTGTGGCGGTCCTCCCACCAGCCGTCGGGACGTGTCCCGATCACGTTCATGCCGTCCACAAGCCAGCGCATACCGCCAGCCTATGGATTCGCGGCCGGCAGGGAGACAGATGTCATAGTGTGGAATCGGCGCCAGGGCGTTGCGAGCCAGGGTTCGGGCCTCGTCTCGGGCGGCCACGCTCGCCTTCCAGCGTCAACGCGCCGACGGAGCAGGCCAAGATGCTGAGCAAGGCGGCCAGCATTATCGCCCCGGCCTGAGAGGCGGTGAGCACGTGCTCGGGCAACCCGAGCGCGACGATCGCGGATGGCACCCCGAGCTGGGCCGAGGCGACCAGTCCGGCAGCGCGCGGCTGGCGTGCAATGCGCGCGGCGAGTAGGTGCACGAGCACGTTCATTGCCGCCAGTGCCCCAGCAAGCTCGATCAGCGACGGGTCGGTGAACAGCCCGCGCAGGTTCAGCCGAGCGCCAAGCACGACAAAGAAAAGCGGGATGAAGAAGCCCCCGGCGATGCCAAGCACCTCGTCGGAGAGCCGTTTCGGCCCGCCAACGGCGGCCACCATCAGCCCGGCGCCGAAGCCGGCGATCAAGAGGCTGGCCCCGCTGCGCTCAGTCAGCCAAGCCAGTCCGAACAGCAAGATCAGAGCAAGGCGCAGATCCACCGCCCAGCTGCGCCGCTTGCCGAGTTTGCGCAGTGCCTGCACGTCAGCACGACCGCGCAGGCGACGGGTGGCAAAGAACGCCGCGATCACGCAAGCGGCGACGATCGCGCTGCCGGCCGCGATACGCCCAGCCTTCCCGGGCGCGAGCACGAGCGGCACGGCAACCGTGGCTCCAATGTCGGCCACGGTCACCTGCGCCATCACCGCGAGCGCCACTGGCCCAACCAAATTCCGCTCCTGAAGGATCGGCAGCACAACCGCCGCTGAGCCAGAAGCAATCAGCACTGCGTACACCCCGGCGTGCCCGACCCCGTCGATCCGCCCCACGAGCAGGCCGCCCCCAACCGCGATCGCGGCCACGAGCAGAGCGCTTGTAGCGCCTTTGCCGAGCGAGGCCCGCATCCTTTCGTCGCGCAGGGGCACGTTCATGCCGACCGCGAACATCAGCATCGCAAAGCCGATTTCGGCCATGAAGCTAAGCGTCGGATTGCCAGGATCGATGGCGTTTATGCCGGTCTTGCCGAGGAAAATGCCGGCCAGCAGCTCGCCGACGACGACGGGCACGGCGCCTTTGCCGGCAGCTCCGAGGAGCGGTCCGGCAAAGCCGCACAGGCCGATCAAAGCAAGCGTCCCGAAGCTCATCGTCTTCATTCTCGCGTCCAGGGCAGCGGCACCGATTATCGGCCCCTAAGCCACAATCCTCGTCGCGGTCACGCGGCGAGGATGCCAAGCGGCTAGCCACGAGTTTGTACTGAGACCGCATCGATCCGGGTAGATGAGAGTTGTCTACATAGACACTGCTTGCTACATAGAAGCCGGAATGAGTCCGGCATTCAGAGGAGGACGGGATGACGTTGAGGGTTCGGAGCTTGCTCTTTGGGACGGTTGCTTGTGCGTTTACGGTTGCGTATGTGGCGATGGCGCTTGCTGCGCCGGCGGCGCAGGCGGCTGGATTCGGCGTGGAAAGATTTGTCGCGGCGAACTGCATCGCGGGGCACGAAGATTGCGCTGAAGAACTCTTCGAAGGCGCATACCCTCTTCCAAAGGAACCCACAAAGACCGAAGCTGAAGCGGTGGGTTATACGCAGGCCGCCGGGCATCCGCCATACGGCATTACTGCCTTCAAGGTCGATACCGTGGGCGCGTTTCCCGAAGCAGTACCTACCGGTATCGTCACGCACGTTAGAACTGACGTAGCCCCGGGTGTGAGCACGAATCCTACCGCTGTGCCGCTCTGCTCGACAAAGGAATTCGGCGAAGCGGTGGCTCCCGGGTTCTATCCAGAACCTAAATGCAAGGCTGGCTCCGCTATTGGCAAGAACAAGGTCGTGGTCGTGGTCGAACCGGCTCCGGGCGTCTTCCACGATGTGCCTATCGAAGGTACGGTCTACAACGTCGTACAACCCAAGGGCGTCGCGTCTTTGTTTGGCGTTGCGCTTCCTCTCGCAAGCATTGGATTCCCCGGAGTTTTCGCACATACGTTGATCGAAGGTCACGTCGAATGGGGAGCCGAATCGAAGGGAACCGGGAAGGCCGACTATCACGACTACTACGAAATCAACGTTTCTCCGACGCTGCCATTGATCTCGTCGATCCTGATTCTTGATGGCAATATCGGTGGTGGCGAAGGGTCTGGTGGGTTCATTACGAATCCAAGCAACTGTGCAGGCCCAGGTACACACACCACCAACACGGTGACGCTCGAATCGTCAACAGGCGAAAAAGCTCCTCCTCGGACCTTCACGACGCCGATTGGCACTGAAGGTTGTCTTGGTGGGACTTCACTGACAGTTCCTCCTTTTGAACTCAAGAGTCCCCCATTCGAACCAACGTTCTCCGTCAAGCCGGCTACCACCCAGTCAGATCAGCCGGACGGCATCACGACCGAACTGACTGTGCCCCACGACCCAAGTCCGACGGGCATCGACTCCTCGCAACTGAAGAACGCCACGATCACTCTGCCGGAAGGCATGACGCTCAACCCGTCTGCTGCCACCGGCCTAAAGACTTGTGCGCCGACTCAAATCAACATTGGCGCGACCACGCCGGTCACCTGCCCGCCCGAATCGAGGCTTGGCAGCGTGACTCTCAAGGTCCCGGATCTTCCCGAAAACGAACCGTTGAGGGGACATTTGTTCCTAGGCGGCACCGAACCACTCACCGGGTCGCCATACACGGTCTATCTCGAGGCCGAATCGGAAAGATATGGAGTCTCCGTACGCGTGCAGGGCACCGTCGAAACCAACGAATCGACGGGCCGCGTGACCGCGAAGTTCCTGAACACTCCTGAACAGCCGTTCAGCAACGTAAAGATCGTCTTCAAAGAAGGCGCGCTGGCGCCGATCGCCAACCCGCTCACATGCGGAGCGTCCACGATCGAAACTACGCTCACTCCCTACACGGGAACGGAAAACAAGTCACCGTTCTCGAAATTCATAGTGGACAGCAACGGCTCCGAAGGAGCCTGTGCTTCACCGCTGCCGTTCGCGCTCTCCCAGAGCACGACGTCACAGCCCACCACGGGTGGAGCTTCGACGAGCTTCACGTTCAATCTGGCGCGCGCCGACGGGCAGCAGTACCTATCGCATGTGACAACAGCATTGCCGCTTGGCCTGGTCGGCAAGATCGCCGCGGTGCCGCGGTGCCCAGAACCGCAGGCGTCGACCGGCGTGGGATGCCCCTCTGAAAGCCAGATAGGCATAGCCACGACGACGGTCGGCTCGGGCAGCGCGCCAGTGCAGTTCTCCGGTCCGGTATATCTCACTGGTCCGACGAATGGCGCCCCATACGGGATGACCACGGTAATCAATGCCGCGATCGGCCCGTTCAGCCTCGGCAATGTGGTTGTACGCAGCAAGATCGAAGTCAACCCGTACACGAGCCAGGTCATAGTCTCGAGCGATGTGCCCACGATCTTCAAGGGCATCCCACTACGCATGAAAACGCTGAGCCTGGCGGTCAATGCTCAGGGCTTCCTCATCAACCCGACCAACTGTGCCGCGCAGACGACGGCTACGACGCTGACGTCGAGCGGCAACGCGACGCAGCCACTCTCGACGTCCTTCCAGGCGACGAACTGCGGTGCCCTGGCGTTCGCGCCTAAATTCGGGGCCTCCTCGGGTGCGAAAACCTCGCGTGCCAATGGAGCTTCGCTCGTCACAAACGTCAACGTGCCGGCCGGCGGAGCCAACTTCAAGTCGGTGCTCGTCACCGTCCCGAAGCAGCTCCCATCGAGACTGTCAACGTTGAAAAATGCGTGTCTGGAAGCAACGTTCAACTCCAACCCAAGCCTGTGCCCTGCGAACTCGAAGGTCGGCACGGCAAGGATCAAAACACCGGTGCTGCCAGATCAGTTGAGTGGCCCCGCTTACTTCGTCTCGCACGGCGGCGCGGCGTTCCCGGACCTCGACCTCGTCCTCACGGCAGATAACGTGACGGTGATCCTGGTCGGCAACACCAACATCAGCAAAGGCGTCACGACGACGAACTTCGCGAGCACGCCGGATGTACCGTTCACGGGATTTGAACTGAACCTGCCGACGGGCCCCAACTCGGCGGTGGCCGCCAACGGCAACCTGTGCAAGCAGTCGCTGGTGATGCCGACGACGATCACGGCTCAGAACGGCAAGGTGTTCAAGCAGAACACGAAAATCACGGTCACGAATTGCCCGGTCACGGTCGTCTCGCACGCCGCCAAGAAAGGCAAGGCGGTCGTCGTAGTCAGGGCGCCGGAAGCGGGCCGCGTCAGCGGCGGCGGCTCGAACCTGAAAACGGTCTACAAGAACCCGGCAAAACAGCAGAATGTGACGCTGGAAGTGCCGGTGACCAGTTCGCGCAGGCCGCTCTCGGTGAAGGTACGCGTTGGCTTTACGCCGAAGGCGAAAGGCAAGAAAACCTCGACGGCATTCGCGACAGTCGTCCTCAAATAGGTAGGGGCGCCGCGGGCCGGCCTGAGATGTCTCGGGCCGGCCCTTATAGGGTTTTCACGGTTAGAGCGCATGGCAGCGGGTAGGTCCTGGGTCGAGGAAGCACGACCACTGGAGGGGACGCATGAGGCTCACCGCACCTACCTGCATCATCGCCGCGTTCGTATGCGCGATCGCAGCTCTATCGGCACCGGCGGCGCAGGCGGAATTCGGTATCAAGACGTTTGAAGCCGGCACATGCAAGTCGGACGCTCCCGAATGCACGTACGCCTCGCCGGAAGCGCAGTTCTTCACGCAAGCGGCCGGGCACCCTCCGCTCGGAATCACGGGCTTCGAAGTCAATACCACCTCTTTGGGGGAACCGGAAGGCAACATCAAGGATGTGCGTGTCGACATACCGCCTGGCCTCGCCGTAAACCCACAGGCGACCGAACAGTGCACCAAGGAACAGTTTGAATCCAACACGTGTCCCGCCGGCTCGGAGGTAGGCAGCGACGAAATCACCGCCTTCGTCGGCATCGTCAAACTCGGGCCCATTTCCTTGCCCATGTACAACATCGTCCAGCCGCAGGGCGTGCCGGCGGAGTTCGGCTTCGAGCTCAGCGTCCCGCCGTTGATCGAACTCCACGTCTTTATCGTCGGGGGCATCAGCTGGTATCACGAAGCGGAAACCAGCGAAGACAGCAATGTGCCGACTGGCGACTACCATGAGTTCTTCACCATCAAAGAAATACCGACGACTATCGCGATAGTGAAGTCGCGGCTCAAGTTCAACGGGACGGCTGGAAACGGCACTTTCCTGACGCTGCCAAGCGTGTGTGGAACACAGACCTCCTATCTCCACGCTGACTCCCACCAGAGCCCCGGTCAATTCAAGGGGTACCAGACGGTCTCCGGCGAGCCCCCTAAAGCTGTAAGCGTAAGCGGCTGCAAAGAAGTCCCGTTCAAGCCTGAAATAGCAGTCACCCCAGCCGCCGGGCAAAGTCAGTCTGATCGCCCCGACGCAGCAACCGTCGAAGTCAAGGTGCCCCAAAGCGAAAGCGCGGGGACCCTCAACTCCTCAACCGTCAAGGATGCGCGGGTTACGCTGCCGGAAGGCATGACACTCAACCCGGCCATAGCCGCCAACGGCCTCGAAGCGTGCAGTGACGCACAGTTCGGTAAGGGCACCGCCAATCCTGTCACATGCCCGCCCGGATCGAAGATAGGCGAAGTCACAATCGAAACTCCCGACCTCCCGGCGAAATCGCTCACAGGCTCGGTCTACGTGGGCCAGCCCACCAGTACCAATCCCGAATCCGGCAACGAGTACCGCATCTTCATTGATGCCGAGGCTCCCCGCTATGGCGTGGCTGTGCGCCTCGAAGGCCACGTCAGCGCCAGCGCCACCACCGGCCGTCTGACGACCGCCGTGCTCGAAAACCCGCAGGTCCCCTTCAGCGACTTCATCCTGACGCTGAACGGTCCGCACACGCCACTGGCGAACCCGCTGATGTGCGGGATGGCGACCACCAATTCGAGCTTGACCCCATACAGCGGCACCCCCACAGCCGAACCGTTCATGTCGTTCCCGATCGACTTCGACGGCAAAGGAGCCGCCTGCCCCTCGCCGTTGCCGTTCGCGCTCAGCCAAAGCGCGACCACCACTCCTACGACAGGTGGGGTCGGCACCAGCTTCAACTTCAGCCTCGCCCGCGGCGAAGGCCAGCAATACGTATCCAAGCTCACAACAGTCCTCCCCCAAGGCCTCCTCGGCAAGATCCCCTCCGTCAGCCTCTGTGCCGAACCGCAAGCACAGCGGGGCGAATGCACGGCCGCAAGCCAGATCGGCACGGTCAGCGCCTCGCTGGGTTCGGGCCCGCAGCCGCTGAGCTTGCCGGGGAGTGCCTATCTCACCGGCCCTTACGGCAACGCCCCGTATGGGCTCTCGGTAGTAGTGCCAGCTGAAAAAGTGGGCCCGTTCGACTACGGCAAGATCGTCACGCGGGCGAGCATCAACGTCGAACCGTTCACTTCGCGCATCGTCATCTCGAGCCAGCTGCCAACGATCGTCGGCGGTGTGCCGCTGCGCCTGCGCTCGATCGACGTGAACGTAAATCGCCCGAACTTCGCGATCAACCCCACCAGCTGTGCGGCATTGAAGACCGAAACGACGCTCACTTCCACCTTCGGCACGAACCAATCCCTCTCCACCCCATTCCAGGCGACGGCTTGCAGCGCGCTCGCGTTTGCGCCAAAGCTGACGGCCTCGACCAATGCAAGAACCTCGCGCGCGAACGGCGCGATCTTGGTTGTCAAAGTCGCCTATCCGGCCGGTCCGCAGGCCAACATCAAGTCGGTGCTGGTGACACTGCCGAAACTGCTTGCCTCGCGCATCAGCACACTGAACAACGCCTGCCCGGAAGCGACGTTCAACGCCAGTCCGTTGAGCTGTCCACCACTGTCGAAGGTCGGTAGCGCCACAGTCGCGACGCCGGTGCTGCCGGACAAGTTGACCGGCACCGCGATCTTCGTATCCCACGGAGGGGCGGCGTTCCCCGACCTCGACCTCGTGCTGCAGGGCGACGGGGTCACCGTGATCCTCATCGGCAACACCGACATCTCCAAAGGGGTGACGACCTCCAACTACGCATCGATCCCCGACGTCCCGGTGTCGAGCTTCGAAGTGAGGCTGCCCACCGGCAAAGACTCGGTGCTCTCGGCGATCGGCAACCTCTGCAAGTCGACGCTGATCATGCCGGCGACGATCACCGCCCAAAATGGCAAGGTGATCAAACAGAAGACCAAGGTCGCGGTGGGCGACTGCCCGATCACGGTGCTCTCCCACCGCATACGCGGGCACAGGGCGATCATCGAGGCGAAGGTCTTCTCGGCAGGCCGCGTGACCGCGAGCGGCAAGGATCTGAGCACGCGTCTGAAGCGTCCGGGCAAAGCCAAGACCGTGACGGTCGAAGTGCCCCTTTCGCGCGCCGGTCTCCGTGCGCTCGCGCGCCACCGTCACGGCGTGAGCCTGCATGTGCGTCTGGGCTTCGCGCCGAAGGCCACGAAAATTCCGAAGTCCTCGGCGTCGGTGACGCTTCTGTTCAAGTAGGCGGAGCCGGCGTAAAAATTGTCTTGCGCAACGCAAACCGTCGCGTCAGCTCGGTAGATTGAGCGTATGGCAATCGTCTCGTTCAACGGCAGAGCACAGGAGGGCGAGCCGGCACCCGTGCTCGCCGGGATGCGCCGCCTCACCTCGCTGGCCGAGGCGGTCGATGACGCAGACGCGGTCTACTCAGGTCTCGCCCGCGAGCTGATCGCGACGCTGGGCGCCGAGGAGGTCCACATCCACCACCTCAGCCCGCCCGGAGAGGACGAGCTCGTGGTCGTCTACATGCTCGAGGGCGACGGCCAGCTCAGCTATCTGCAGCCGCACCCTGAGCGCCCACCGGGGGTCAGCTGGGTGGCGACCACGGGACGCAGCTTCCTCGCGGTCGGCCCGCGTGAGCTGACCGCCAGCGTCCCGCGCCTGTCTGTCACCGCGCCGCCCCAAGCAGACGCCGCCGGCTGCGCGCTGCTCGCCCCGCTCACGCTCGGCGGCCAGATAGAGGCGGTCGTCGTGCTCGTCAGGCGTGAGGCCGAGCCTTTCCAGGAAAGCTCGATCGAGGAGGCGGCAACGCTCGTCGACCAGGTCGCGACCGTGCTCGCGCTCGTGCGCGCTCGCGCAGAGGCCGGCACCGACTCGGTGGCCGGCTGCCTCAACCACCGCGCGATGCGCCGTCGCCTGCATGAGGAGATAGGTCGCGTCCAGCGCACCGGTGGCCCGCTTTCGTGCGTGATCGTCGACCTTGACGACTTCAAGCTGGTCAACGATCGCTATGGCCATCAAGCAGGCGACTCGATCCTGCGCCAGGTCGCACAGGCGCTGATGGGCGAGTTCCGTGCGTTCGACCGCGTAGCCCGCTACGGCGGCGACGAGTTCGTCGTGATCCTGCCCAACGCCGACCTCGACAGCGCGGTTGCCGCCGCCGGGCGTGCCTTGGCGCGCATGCGCCGCGTGCTGTTCCCCGATGGCTCGCACGGGGTGTCCGCCTCGATGGGCGTGGCCGAATGGCGCGCGCCGATGACCGAGGCGGAGTTGCTGGAGGTGTGCGACACGGCGCTCTTGCAGGGCAAGCGCGACGGCAAGGGCAGCGTCACAGGCGCAATCTCCTGTGCGCCCAGCGAGCCCGGCCCGGCTGTCCGTTGAGCTCGACGGCCGACAATAGCTTTGGCGCCCGCGCCACGCTTGCAGTTGCAGGCCGCGAGTACGAGATCTTTCGCCTCGACGCGCTGCAGCAGCACTTCGACGTGGCCCGCCTGCCGTTCTCGCTGAAGATATTGCTCGAGAACCTGCTGCGCACCGAGGGCAACGGCTCGGTCTCGGCCGCCGACATCGAGGCGCTCGCATCCTGGGACGCCAAGGCGCAACCGAGCAAGGAGATCGCCTTCACGCCGGCTCGTGTCTTGATGCAGGACTTCACCGGCGTACCGGCCGTCGTGGACCTCGCCGCGATGCGCGACGCGATGGCTGTCATGGGCGGCGACCCGTCCAAGATCAACCCGCTGGTACCGGCAGAGCTCGTGATCGACCACTCCGTGCAGGTAGACGCCTTCGGCACGCGTGACGCCTTCCGTTTCAACGCCGAGCGCGAGTTCGAGCGCAATCAGGAGCGCTACTCGTTCCTGCGCTGGGGGCAGGGAGCGTTCGACGACTTCGCGGTGGTCCCGCCGGACACAGGGATCGTGCACCAGGTCAACCTCGAGTATTTGGCGCGCGTCGTGTTCTCGACGGAGCAGGACGGGGCCGTGGAGGTGGGGGGAGATGGTGCTCAATTGCACGATGCCCCCCCCGCGCGCACGGGGCATCGTGCAATTGGCGATGTCCCAGTGCAGGCATACCCTGACACGCTCGTCGGCACCGACTCGCACACGACGATGGTCAACGGGCTGGGCGTGCTCGGCTGGGGTGTGGGCGGCATCGAGGCCGAGGCCGCGATGCTCGGCCAGCCGATGTCGATGCTGATCCCGCGCGTGCTCGGCTTCAAGCTGCACGGCTCGCTGCCCGAGGGTGCGACCGCCACCGACCTCGTGCTGACCGTCACCGAGATGCTGCGCGAGCGCGGCGTGGTGGGCATGTTCGTCGAGTTCTACGGCGCCGGCCTTGCGGGCCTGCCAATCGCCGACAGGGCCACGATCGGCAACATGAGTCCCGAGTTCGGCTCCACCTGCGCGATCTTCCCGATCGACGCCGAGACGCTGCGCTACCTGGAGCTGTCGGGTCGCCCCTCCGAGCGGATCGAGCTGGTCGAGGCTTATGCGCGCGAGCAGGGCATGTGGCACGACGAGCACTCCGAGGAGCCGACGTACTCCGACTTGATCGAGCTGGACCTCGGCGAGGTCGTGCCCAGCATCGCCGGCCCCAAGCGCCCGCAGGACCGCGTCTCGCTGACCGACGCGAAGCATGCTTTCGGCGACGCCCTGCAGGGACTGTTGCCAGAGTCCAACGGCGACGACGAAGCGCTGGGGGGGACGTTCCCGGCAAGCGATCCCACCGCTTCGCAGGAGCCAGCCAACGGCGATGGAGCGCGCGAAACTCACGCCGGCAGTGGCGTTGGTGGGCAGGCTGTGGCTGGTGCGCCGGGCGAGGTGGGCACCGCCGCGGTCGGTGCCGGTGGTCTCGCAGAAGCGCTTGCCCCCCGCGCGCGCGGGGGGAGTGCCGTTTCGTTGAAGCTGGCCGACGGCCGCGAGACGACGCTCGATCACGGCCACGTCGTGATCGCCGCGATCACGAGTTGCACCAACACGTCCAATCCTTCTGTGATGGTCGGTGCCGGCATCCTCGCTCGCAACGCGCTGGCGCGCGGGCTGCAAAGCAAGCCGTGGGTGAAGACCTCGCTTGCCCCGGGCTCGAAGGTCGTCACCGAATACCTCGACAAGGCGGGACTGACGGAGTCGCTCGAGCAGCTTGGATTCGACCTCGTCGGCTACGGCTGCACTACCTGCATCGGGAACTCGGGGCCGCTGCCCGAGGAGGTGTCCGAGGCGGTGAACAAGGGCGACCTGGCGGTCGTGTCCGTGCTTTCTGGCAACCGCAACTTCGAGGGACGCATCAACCCGGACGTGAAGATGAACTATCTCGCTTCGCCGCCGCTCGTCGTCGCCTACGCGCTGGCCGGCACGATGGACATCGACATCGTCGGCGAGCCGCTAGGCCAGGACGCACAAGGGGAGGACGTCTACCTACGGGACGTCTGGCCATCTGAGCGCGAGGTGGCCGAGACGATCGAGCAGGCGATCCACTCGGACATGTTCCGCTCCAGCTACGGCGAGGTGTTCGCCGGCGACGAGCGCTGGAACTCGCTGCAAGTACCTGAGGGCAACCGCTTCGCCTGGGAGCCGGACTCGACTTATGTGCGCTTGCCGCCCTACTTTGACGACATGCCTGCGGAGCCCGAGCAGCTCACGGACATCGAGGGTGCGCGCGTGCTCGCGTTGCTCGGCGACAGCGTCACCACCGACCACATCTCGCCCGCCGGCTCGATCAAGCGCGACGGCCCCGCCGGCGACTATCTACAGCAGCATGGAGTGGCGCCGCGCGACTTCAACTCCTACGGCTCGCGGCGCGGCAACCACGAGGTGATGATGCGCGGCACGTTCGCCAACATCCGCCTGCGCAACCAGTTGGCGCCTGGAACGGAGGGCGGCGTGACCTTGCACCTCCCCGACGGCGAGCAGATGTCGATCTACGATGCCTCGATGCGCTACGCCGAGGAAGGGGTGCCGCTGGTGGTGCTCGGCGGCAAGGAGTACGGCTCCGGCTCCTCGCGCGACTGGGCCGCCAAGGGCACAAAGCTGCTCGGCGTGCGCGCGGTGATCGCCGAGAGCTTCGAGCGCATCCACCGCTCCAACCTGATCGGCATGGGCGTGCTGCCGTTGCAATTCCCGGAAGGCGAGTCGACAAAGTCGCTGGGCGTCGACGCACACGTGCAGTTCAGCGTCGGGGGATTTGCCGAGCCGCTGAACGCAGGCGAGCTGCCGAAGACGTGCACGGTGCGCGCGGGCGAGGTGGAGTTCGAGGCGACGGTGCGGATCGACACGCCCAAGGAGGCCGACTACTTCCGCCACGGGGGCATCCTCCAATACGTGCTGCGACAGTTGCTCGCGGCGTGAGCGGCGCTGAGGCGACCCGGCGGATAGCCGCGTGAGCGATTTCACGCAAACGCTGCGCGATCTGCTGGCCGCACGTGGGCCCTCGGGCTATGAGACAGCGCCTGCTGCGGTGTGGAGCGCGGCGGCGCAGGCGTTTGGCGCTCAGGTGCAGACCGATGTGGTGGGGACTCCCTCCGCACTGGTCGCCCCCCGCGCGCGCGGGGCACATCGCACAGATGGGGATGTCCGCAAGACGCTCTCCGACGCCCCGTCTGGCCCAACCAGCTCGGACGACCAGGCTCGGCGGCGACTGATCGTGATGGGGCACATCGACGAGATCGGCCTGATCGTGACCCACATCGACGACGAGGGCTACCTGTGGTTTCGCGAGGTCGGCGGCTGGGACGCGCAGATCCTCGTCGGCCAGCGCGTGGTGCTCGCGACGCGCGATGGTGAAATCTCCGGGGTGATAGGCAAGAAGCCGATCCACCTATTGCGCGATGAGGAGCGCAAAAAGGTTGCCGAGGTGCGCGAACTGCACATCGACATTGGGGCCAAGGACGGCGAGCAGGCACGTTCGATGGTGCGAGTCGGCGACGTGGCCGTGATCGACGGCGATCCGCTCGAGCTGCCCAACGGGCGCATCGCATCTCGTGCGCTCGACAACCGGCTCGGCTCGTTCGTGGCGCTGGAGGCCGCCCGGCTGGTGGCCGAGGCCGGCGGCGCGAACGGCTGGGAGCTCGTGGCGGTGGCGGCCGCGCAGGAGGAGACCACTTTCGGTGGCTCGCGCACCAGCGCCTTCTCTTTGCAACCCGACGCGGCGATCGTGGTCGACGTCACCCACGCGACCGACGCGCCCGGGATCGACGTGAAGGAGTCCGGCAAGCACGAGCTCGGCTCGGGCCCTGTGTTGAGCAGAGGCTCGACGCTCAACCCACGCCTCTCGGAGCTTCTGTACGACACGGCCGAGAAAGAGAAAATCGCCTTCACCGTCGAGGCGATCGGGCGCAACACGGGCACCGACGCCGACGCGGTGCACCTCAGCCGCGGCGGCGTGCCCACCGCGCTCGTCTCGATCCCCCTGCGCTACATGCATTCGCCCGTCGAGCTGGTGCAACTGCAGGACGTGCACGCCGCCGCAGCGTTGATCGCCGCGGCCGCGCTGAAGCTGAATACCTATACCTCGTTCGCCCGCGAAGTGTAGTTGCGGGAACATCGGTCGGCGGGGGAGGGGGGGCTTGTTGCTGACGGCGCCGGTGGGTCATGGCTTGGTTGGTACCTTCATCGCGAAGTCTTTGACGGGGCCGTCAATGACCTGCTTGCCCTTTGCTTCACGGCTTGGACGGATCCTCCGCAGCATCGATTCCAGCTCCCGCAACGCGTCTGGGTCGTGCGTTTCGCGTTGGTAGGTGACGAACCAGAAGATGCGATTCCAGATGAATTCTGCCTCAGGGCCAAAATAGTCGTCGATGATCTCCCGCTCGACAAGGTTGCGGTTGTACATGCCCGCCAGCTCCTCCCAGAAGTTCAAGCCTTCGACCGCGCGAACCTGCTCAAGGTAGGTCATGCCGTTCCATGCCTCGATTTGCTGTTGCTGGTCGGTGGCGGTATGTGCGAGGAAGAATGTGTAGAGGCGGTTGCGCGCTGGAATGTGGCCCCGCTCGTTGTAGCGCTCCAGGTAGTGGATGGCTCGCGTCTGACGGGTGTGCCGCTCATTGAGTTCACGCGACTTGGCCGCGTCTTCGCGACTCCCACGGGCCCCCCTCAAACCTATGAACGCCGCGCCGCCTGCAGTAGCTGCGGTCACGGTAGTCCCCGCCGCAATAACGATGTCGGTCCAGCTTGGACCGCCTTTGACTACCGTGATCAAAGCTATGAATTGTCCTGTCATGACCACGGAGATCGTGCTTGGGGCGGACGAACTACCTGGTGAGCTCGGATCGACAGATTCGAGCTCGCGCGACGCTATGATGTTGCTATGGAAAAACCGATTCTTCCCCGCTAGCATCGAGGCTCAGAGCGATGTACACCCCCTGTTACGGAGGTGTACATCTCAGCTCCGAGAGGTTCAGTTGCTCGTGCCCTCTAGGGCGGACAGCGGCGGGTTCGCGCCCTCCAGCTCGGTCATCGGGTTGATCTCATAAACCGTGCCCGGTGCCGCGCCGAGCGCGAGCATGCGTATGCCCTCGGGGCCGGCGAACACCTTGCGCTTGGGCTCGGGTCCGACGCGCACCAACACGTCGGGCTCAAGGTCCACACGCTCGCCGTCGATCTCGATCCAGCCCGAGCCCTGCAGCGCGAGGAAGACCTCCTCCTGGCCGCTCTCGGCGTGGTCGTGCAACGGGTAATCCTTGTAGTCGGCCGGCATCTGAATCACCTGCATGCCAAACGACGTGACGCCAAGCTCGGCGCGTGCCTTGACGAAGCCGCCGCCGAAGGCGGCCTCCATGTCTTTGATGCGCTTGGCTGTGTAATCGCTCATCTGCTGCTCCTGTCTCTGGGTGGGGGTTGGTGGCAAGTTTTGAGGATGGATGTGCGTGCCCGCTGGTGTCAGCTCGCGTCCCGCACGTCACGCGGGAGCGTCCGTGTCTGTCGGCCTTGGCGTGCCATCTACTCCTCGTCAGCCCCGTGCGCGAGGCCGGCCGGCTGTAGGACCGGTTTGTCGGTCGGCATGATGATCCCGAGCTGACGCGACTGGGCCAAGACGGTGCCGTCGGGCGCCCAGATCACACCGTCCTCCTCGAACAAGCCGTCATACAAGAGCCGCGTGTCGAACACGCTCAGACACAAAGCGGCCGGGTCGCAGTCGCACGCCGACATCGACTGGCGGAAGTGGATCGTGAGGTCGATCGTCGGACTGATCGCGGGGGAGTCGAGCGCGATGAACGACGGCGGAAACCATGCGTCGCAGAACAGCGCAAGCGACAGCGCGTCGACAGGACGCTCCTCCGGCAGTCCGATCCAGCCGCCGATCCGCATCGGCGCACCGCTACCGGCAAACGGGACCGCACCGACGCGCGGCTGCATCACAAGGTGACCGGTGAACTCAGGCGCGCCCTTGAACAGCTTCGGTGTGGAGATCCGCTCCTCGTCCGGCGGGCCCAGCTCCGGCATCGGCAGTTCATTGGCCTCAGGTGCCCGCCACGGCACCGAGAAGGCGGCCAGCGCCAGGGCGGTAGTACGACCGGCTTGTTCCATGCGCGCCGAAAGTGTGCTCAGCGAGCGCCCGGCTCGCTCGACGGTCGTGCGAATCTCGATCGGCCCCGGCTCGGGAGCGCGCGTGTAGTGAATCGTCAGCGAGCGCGGGGTGCGATCGGGGTCGTCCACGGCCGCGGTGAGCGCGCGCAAGAGCATCGCCGCCAGGTAGCCGCCGTGTGGGCCGCGGCCAGCCCGCCAGCCGGAGGCGATGTCGGCGGCGAACAGTGTCCCGCCCGCAGCTTGCGCGCCGTCGTCGGCTCCGGCCTCCAGGCGCCTTACGGCGGTGTCGCGGTCAAACACCGTGTCCATGCACGGCGAGCATATCGGTCACGCGCAAGACTGGCTGTGTGGCCAGCCCGGCCCGAGCGGGATCTCAGCCGCGCACGAGGCGCTTGTAGCTGATGCGGTGCGGTCGGTCGGCAGCTGCGCCGAGGCGCTCGCGGCGGGCCTCCTCGTAGGCCTCGAAGTTGCCCTCGAACCAGGTGACTTGAGAATCCCCCTCGAACGCGAGCACATGCGTTGCGATGCGGTCCAAGAACCAGCGATCGTGGGAGATCACCACGGCGCAACCGGGGAAAGCGAGCAAGGCTTCCTCCAGCGCGCGCAGCGTGTCCACGTCGAGGTCGTTCGTGGGCTCGTCGAGCAGCAAGAGGTTGCCGCCGGAGCGCAACAGCTTGGCCAGGTGCACACGGTTGCGCTCGCCGCCCGAGAGCTTGCCGATGCGCTTCTGCTGGTCGGAGCCCTTGAAGTTGAAGCCTGCTGTGTACTGACGCGAGTTGACGACGCGCTCGCCGACCTTCAGGTGGTCGAGCCCCTCGGATATCTCCTCCCACACGGTCTTGTCGTCGTCGAGTGTGTCGCGCGATTGGTCGACGTACGCGAGCTGCACGGTGTCGCCAAGTTCGAGCTTGCCCTCGTCGGGGGACTCCTCGCCGACGATCATCCGAAACAGCGTGGTCTTGCCGGCGCCGTTGGGACCGATCACGCCGACGATTCCCGAGCGCGGCAGGTCGAAGGAGAGATCCTCGATCAGGAGGCGCTCGCCGAAGCCCTTGCGCAGGTCGTCGGCGACGAGCACCTTTGTCCCCAGGCGTGGCCCGGGTGGGATGTGGATCTGGACCTCGTCCAGCTTGACGTTGCGCTCCTCGGCGACAAGCTCCTCGTAGCGGGCCAAGCGCGCCTTGGACTTCGTGCGCCGCCCCTTGGGGTTGGTGCGAACCCACTCGAGCTCGGCGGCGATCGTGCGCTCGCGCCCCTTTTCGCTGCGCTCTTCCTGGGCCAGGCGCTTCTGCTTCTGCTCGAGCCAACTGGAGTAGTTGCCCTCATAGGGGATGCCCTTGCCACGGTCCAGCTCGAGGATCCAGCCGGCGACGTTGTCGAGGAAGTAGCGGTCGTGGGTGACGGCAACGATCGCCCCCTTGTACTCGGAGAGATGGCGCTCCAGCCAGTCCACCGACTCGGCGTCGAGGTGGTTGGTGGGCTCGTCGAGCAGGAGCAGGTCCGGCGCGCTCAAAAGCAGCCGGCACAGCGCCACGCGGCGGCGCTCGCCGCCGGAGAGCGCGCTCACGTCGGCGTCGGGCGGCGGCAGGCGCAGCGCGTCCATCGCGTACTCGAGCTGCGTATCGAGGTTCCAAGCGTCGGCGGCTTCGATCTTGGCCTGGATCTGGCCGAACTCCTCCGCCGTCTCCTCGGAGTAGTTGGCGGCCAGCTCATTGAAGCGGTCCAGCAGCGCGCGGGTGGGGGCGACCGCCTCTTCAACGTTGCCCTTGACGTCCTTGGACTCGTCCAGGTGCGGCTCCTGCTCGAGCATCCCGACGCTTGCCCCGGGAGCGAGCATCGCATCGCCGCGGTAATCCTGGTCGATGCCGGCCATGATCCGCAGCAGCGTGGACTTGCCCGCGCCGTTGTAGCCGAGCACGCCGATCTTCGCACCCGGATAGAAGGCGAGCGTGATGTCGTTGAGCACCGTCTTGTCGGGCGGATGCAGCTTGGACAGACGATGCATCGTGAAGATGTATTGCGAGGACATGCAGCGCAGGATATGAGGTTGGCGCGTCAGGGACGGGCCGGTAACGTGTTGTGCTCATGCCCGGAGTGATCCTCGACATCGAGCAGCAGATGCTGCTGCTGGAGATAGAGCCGCCGTTCGACAAGCGAGACGTGCAGCTTGCGCGGCGGCGCATGGCCAAGCGCTGGCATCCCGACATCGCCCCGGCGGGCAAGCAGTTCGAGCACGAGCGCCACCTCAAGGCGATCAACGAGGCCGCCGACCACCTGATGCGCCTGGCCGAAACCTCGCGCGGTGGCAAGGTCTCGCGCAGCGCGGTGAAGGTAAGCGCAGCGGCTGCGCGTCAGGCGCGCGAAGAGGCCGGCCGGCGCGCTTACGAAGCCGAGCAGCGCGCGCGCGAGCAGGCGGTCGACCGCGAACGCAACGACCCGTTTGGCAGCCGCGTGCCAGACCACTCGGTGGTGCACCGCTACGCGCGCTGCCAGTCATATCCGGAGTGGGGGGTGGGGACCGTGGAAGGGATCTACTTCACAGACGCCGCCGAGGACGAGGAGGGCTCGGTCCCCGGAGGGGGAGGTCAGCAGTGGGCGCGCGTGAAGTTCGCCCACGGCGTCAGGACGGTACCGGCGGGCAGCATGAAGTTCGTGGACTTCTCAAAGCCGGACCCGGCCGAGGATCGCGTCGAGCGCTTCATGACGGCAGCCCAGCGGGCGATGGCCGAAGGCGAGTACGTGCTTGCGGCACAACGCCTGGTCTACGCGCGCGACGCCGAACCGCGCAACGTGGGTGTGCTGCGGCTGATGACCTTGGCCTTCTGGCAGGCCGGCAATCTCGAGGCGGCAGCCCGCTCGGTGCGTGACTGGGCTCGCGTCGACGGCGAGCGGCCCGCGCCGCACCGTTTCGCTGCGCGCATCTACGAGGACATGGGCGCGATCGACCTAGCCGAGGAGGCGGCAGAGCGCGCGGCCGAGCGCGGGCCGAGCGACGCGGGAGCATGGGAGCGCTTGGGGCGTCTGCGCCTGCAACTAATCGATCGCGAGGGCGCTCTGCAGGCATTCGACCGCGCCCTCAAATTGGGAGCGGGCGGTGCTGTGCGCGAACTGGTCGTGCAGGCGCTCGCGCTGGAGCCGCGCATGACGCAGCCGGCGTAGAACGTCTTTCAAAATGCCCTGCGCGCTCGATACCCCTTTGTCGTGCGGCTCGCTCAGGCCACAGCGCGTAGGTGCCTGTAGGGCTCGCCGGCAAGCTCGCGGGCAAGCGCGTCGACGATGCCCTCGTCGCTTTCCTCGCGGCCGTCGGTGACCGCGCCGATGATCGCGCGCTTGCGCTCCAGAAGCGTCGCCATAGTCTCGTCGATCGTGCCTGCGGCCAGTAGATACCAGGCGTTGACGGCGTCCTGTTGGCCGATGCGGTGACAGCGGTCCTCGGCCTGGTCGTGCTTGGCGGGCGTCCAGTCGAGCTCGAGGAAGGCGACGTTCGACGCCTGGGTCAGCGTTAGCCCTTGCCCGGCAACCTCGATCGAGCACACGATCAGTTGGTTCTCGGAGCTGTCGGCCGCCTGAAAGGCCTCGAGTGAGGCGTCTCGCGCGGCGTGCGTGTCTTCGCCGAGGATGTGCAGAGCGTGGGGAAAGCGCTCGACCACAGCGCGCTGGATCTCGCGGTGGCGGGCGAACACGACCAGCCGCTCTCCCGAGGAGCAGAAGTCGTGGATCCAAGCGAGCGCGGCGTGCAGCTTGCCGCGCGCCGCAAGCATCTTCAACGCATTCAGTCTTACCAGCCGCTCGGCACGCAGGGCCGCGGCGACCTTCGCGTCGAGCTCGCTCAAGTCCAGGGGACGCGAGCGCAGCCAGGCGATCACGTCGGTCTCGGCCAGCCGGTACTCGCTTTCGTTGTCGAGCTCGACCGGCACCACGGTGCGGGTCTTGGCGGGAAGCTGGGGCAGTACATCGACCTTCAGACGGCGCACGAAGCAGCGCGAACGCAGATGCCAGTGCAGGCGCACGTGCGCGTCGGCCCCCTTGAAGCGCCGCCCGAACTGGGCCCCAGAGCCGAAGTCGGCTAGACGCCCGAGGATGCGCAGCTGGGCGATCAGCTCCGGGGGCCGGTTCATGACGGGCGTGCCGGTCAACGCCAGCACCAGCCCGTCGCTCGGTACGCTGGAAGCAAGGCGGCCAACGGCCTGGGTGCGCTTGGCGGCGGCGTTCTTACAGTAGTGCGACTCGTCGAGCACGAGTGCACGCGGCGCCATCGCGCCAAGCGTCTGTGCGCGCGCGGCGAGGATGTCGTAGTTGACGACGGTGATGTCCGCGGCAGGTATCGGAGAGTTGTTGCCGCCCATGCCGGCAAGCGCCTGCGCGCTGCGTCCGGGCAGCCAGCGCTCGATCTCGCGCATCCAGTTGAGCTTCAGGCTGGCCGGGCAGACGACGATCGCGGGATAGGCATCGTCGGCCTCGAGCGTCGCCAGCGCCTCGATCGTCTTGCCAAGCCCCTGCTCGTCGGCCAGGAAGGCGCGCCGCTGCTCCAGCAGGTAAGCAACGCCGGCGCGCTGGAACGGCTTCAGCTCGCCACCGAGACCGGGGACGTCGAGCACCGCGTCGGTGGCGCTGGAGAGCGCCACGAGACCAGCGGCCCGGGCGTGCTGCTCGCGGATCTCCTGCAGGACAACAAGCGCCTCGGGCTCGATCCAGATGTCGCGCTCAGCCAGGAAGCCGTCGAGTTCCTCGACGCAGAACGGGTCTGCGCGGATCGAGGGCAGCTGGCCGTGGTCGCGCCGGCGCGAGAGCGGCGCGCGTGTTGCGGCGGCCGGTCGGTGCGGCGAGGCGCCGCTCAGCAGGCCGAACGCGTCGAGCTGCGAGGAGTCGTGACCCGGAGCCAGCACGAATGTGGGATCGTCGTGGACCGAGGACAGCTCGAGCACGGCGGGCGGCGCCGGACGCCCTTCCTTGAGCGCGACCACGCAGCGGCGGGCAGCAGCGCTGGTAAAGCCGCGCATGTTCTGCTCGATCGCCTGCCAAGACTCGAGTGTCAGGGGAATCGTCACGCCGCCGGGCGCGCTGAGTGCACGTTCGCGCAGCTCGGTTGGCAGCCCGATCGGATCGCCAAGCAAAAGGAACACGGGCTCATCGGGCTCGCCGGCGACGTCGATCGTTCCGCGCCAAGTCGTCGCGCGAGCCAGCCACCCTTGCACGCGGGGATCGATGCCGGCCAACTCGAGCTGCTCGAGCAACTCTACGATCAGGTGCGCGTCGCGCTCGACGGCAGCCACAGCGAAAGTCCCCTCGGGCCCCTCGAGCGAACGCAGGCTGCTGCGGGCGGCAAGCGCACGGGCGAGCGGAGCGTGATCGGTGGCGATCAGCACCCAGTGCTGCTTGCGGCGGTCGCGCTTGAGCTCCACGTCGTAGCGCATCGCGCCGGGCCGGGCCGCCGGCCGCTCGGAGACCTCGGTCAGGGCGTGGGCAGCGTCTTCGCTGAGGCGCAGGCGCCCAGCCTCGGCAGGCAGCGTGTCCACGAGTCGGGCAGCCTGCTCGTCCAGCGGGATCAATGCGCGCCCGATCGTCGGCAGCTGCTGCGCATCGCTGTGTCCGAGCAAAGCCTCGACGATCCCGGGCGCGCGGTCGGTGGCGAACGTCAGCCACCAGCTCTCGTTCGGGCGGGCTACGTCGAGCACGCACTCGTCTTGGCCGCGGCGCACGCGCTGACGTGCGAGTGCGCGCGCAAGCGGCTCGCTGACGAGCGGAGGGCGTGGCAGGTTCTCCAGCAGCAGGGCCACCGCCTGCGCGCGCTCAGGATCCAAAGGCACGATCCAAGCTCGCTCGGCCGGATCCCAGCGGCGCCCGGGGATCGTACGCAACAGCTTGCGCAGCACGTCGTCGTAGGGAAAGCGCAGAACCGCCTCGCCCTGCTCGAGCGTTGCCTGGAGAAAGGTCATGACCTATGGACGATAGGCCGCTGGGGAGATGGCTGTGCGCGCGGAGAGGAGCGTTGCCGCAAGATGCGCGGCTTTGCGGGTCGATCGGGGTGGTAGCTAACGCGTGGCTAGGGAGATGGTCCTCCTGCGACGAGCCCCCTAGACGGCCGTTGAGCAAGCGAGACAGGACGCAAGGAGCGAAATGTGCTTCGCACATGAGCGACTGAGGACGCAGTATCGCGCCGCTCAAACAGCCGTCTAGGCGAGGATGTTGACGGCGCGCGACACAATCAATCCGATCGTCACCAGCGAGACAAGCGACTGCACGCCCATCGTCAGCTTCGCGATCGGCGTCAGCGGCATCGTGTCGGTCGGCGAGAAGGCCGTCGCGTTCGTCAGCGACACGTACAGGTAGTCGACGAACTTCGGCCGCCAATCCCTTGGCTCGATGTGGTCATCAGACATCTGGGGAAACAGAAGGTCCGGCGGCCCGTCGTGCCCGGCGGCTCGCTTGCCCGCGCCGCCGCGGTCCATCTCCCAGTACCAGAGCGCAAAGATCAAAAAGTTCGTCATCCAGATCAACACCCCTGAGACGATCAGCTCGCGGCCGTTAGGCGAACCGTGGTGCAGCAGGAAGTGCGTCAGCGCGCCAAGCGAATAGATGTTGGCGGCGCCCACGAACGCCGTCAAGCTGAGTGCGGCGCGTCGCCTGCGCTTGTGCTCGTGCTCGAGCTCATGCGGAGTCGCCAAGAACATGCCGACGAACAGCACCCCCTCGAACGCCGGCACCAACCATGCAGGCCCCGCCACCAGCCGCGCCGGTAGGGCGACTTGCAGCCCGATCGCGGCGAGAATGGTCAGTTGCGCCGGCCAAAACGGCTCGCTCTCGGCGGGCGGCGGATAGGGTCGGCTGGGCTGGCGCGATGTTTCTGCTGCCACGGGCAGAGAGTAGAAGCCGGATCGGCGGCGAAGGCCTCGGGGGGTGTGTCTGAGTTCTGGGCGGAGCGATTGTGCGAGGGACGCCCCTCTGGCGCGCTCCGGGGTCGCAGCCGACATTCAGCTCCTACGGGCCAGCGTCCTGTGTCTCGCCCGGCTCAGCCCCTTAAACAACCTCAAGGTTATACATGCAGTTCGGCTACGCGCTAGCCTGTATGTACATGGGAATCGACAGTCCCGTCCATCTGCTGTTCCTGGGAGCAGTCGCGCTGATTGTGCTCGGCCCCAAGCGCCTGCCAGAAGTCGCGCGAGCGCTTGGCAAGGGTATGCGCGAGTTCCGCGAGTCGATCAACGTGGACGCACACGACGACGACAAGTAGGTCCGCCGAAGCGGATATCGTCCGCCGGTGCGCTTGATCGTCGCTCGCTGTGAGGTCACATACATCGGCCGCACAACGACAGCCCTGCCAGAGGCGATCCTGCTGCTGATGTGCAAGGGCGACGGCACGTTCATGGTGTGGGCTGACGGTGGGGGCCCGAACGTCAAGCCGCTCAACTGGATGACCCCGCCGACGGTGCTCGACGAGCAGCGGGACGCGAACGGCATGCTGAGTGGCCTGGTGGTTCGCAAGCAACGCGACGACGAGCGCCTGGAGATCGCGATCGCCGAGGTCTTGGCCGACGTCGAGCACGAGCTCGACGTGAGCGCCACCTTGGAGAAGGAGGGCGTCGAGCGCGAACTGCAAGAGCTCTTGGCCGACGCCCCCACGTGGTGTGGCGAGGGTTTCCGCTTGGTGCGGCGGGAGTGGCCGACCGACATCGGCCCAGTCGACCTGATGTGCCGAGACCTTCAAGACGAATGGGTCGCCGTCGAGATCAAGCGCATCGCCACACTCGACTCTGTCGAGCAGCTCACCCGCTATCTGGAGCGGATTCGCGTGGACCCGGCGATGGCGTCGTGTCGGGGAGTGCTTGTCGCCAAGCACATCAAGCCACAGGCAAGGGTGCTGGCCGAGTCGCGGGGTCTGGCATGTGTAGAGGTCGACCTCGAAGTGCTGCGCGGCAACCGCGAGCCCGACCTGCGCCTGTTTGCGGCATAGTCCCAGCCATGAGTGACGATTCTGCGCCAGTGCTCACCGAGCGGCGCGAGGGCGTGCTGCTGATCACGCTCAACCGCCCCGAAGCCCGCAACGCTGTCAATCTGCCGCTGGCCGAAGGCATCGCGTCAGCACTGGAGGAGCTGGACGGCGAGCAGTCGCTCAGCGTCGGTGTCCTGACAGGCGCCGGCAAGGGCTTCTGTGCCGGCATGGACCTGAAGGCGTTTGTGACGGGAGAGCGCCCGTGGGTGGGAGACCGAGGTTTTGCGGGAATAGTGCGGCAAGCGTCGGCAAAGCCGCTGATCGCGGCGGTCGAGGGCTTCGCAGTGGCAGGCGGTCTGGAGATCGCGCTCGCTTGCGATTTGATCGTGGCGGCCCGCGGGGCCAAGTTGGGCATACCAGAGGTCAAGCGCTCTTTGGTGGCTGCGGGCGGCGCCTTGTTGCGCCTGCCGCGCTCCCTGCCTTACAACGTCGCGATGGAATTGGCGCTCACGGGCGAGCCGATGCTCGCCGAGCGCGCGTGCGAGCTGGGCCTCGTAAACCGCTTGGCCGAGCCCGGTGGCGCGGTCGAGGTAGCGCTGGAGCTTGCGCAGGAGATAGCGGCAAACGCGCCGCTTGCGCTGGCGGCCTCCAAGCGCATCTTGCAGGAGCAGTGGGATTGGTCTGCAGCCGAGATGTGGGAAGCGCAGAGCGCTATCTCGGATCCAGTATTCGGCTCGGAGGATGCCCGCGAGGGAGCCACGGCCTTTGCCGAGAAGCGCCCGCCAATTTGGCGGGGCCGCTAGACGCGAGCTTTACGTTTACGTTTGCGCTGGCGCATGACCATCATGAAGCGGCGCCAGAGGGCTCCCATCAGCGCTCGCCCGGCGCCTTTTTCGGGTACTGCGAGACGGGAATGCCGAGGTCCAGCGCGGTCCTGACGATGCGGCTCTGCTCGGCGATGTGCGCGGCCGGATAGCCCTCGCCGGGGCTGGCCCGCTCGGGCCGCCCGACGAAGCCGAAGTGAATGTCCTCAGGCATGATCTGCATCAGGCGCGGGAACATGTGCGCACGCGCTCCGACGTTGCGCGGCTCCTCCTGCACCCAGAGAATCTCCTTGAGATTGGGATAGCGCCCCACCAGCTCCGTGATGTTGCGCTCGGGGAACGGGTAGAGCAGCTCGACGCGACCGATCGCGACGCTGTCGTTGCCCTGACGGTCGGGGTGTCCAGCAAGGTCGTAGTAGATCTTGCCGGTGCAAAGGACAAGCCGAGTCACGGCTTTCTCGTCGGCGATGCCGGGCTCTGCCAGCACGGGCTCGAAGCGCGAGCCCTCGGCCAGATCCTCGACGGTATTGGTCGCCTGCGGCAGACGCAGCAGGGACTTCGGAGTCATGATCACAAGCGGGCGTTGCTTGGCGATCAGTGCTTGGCGGCGCAGCAGATGGAAATACTGGGCGGGCGTGGTCAGGTTCGCCACACGCATGTTCCCCTCGGCGGCAAGCGCCAGGAAGCGCTCCAGGCGTGCCGAGGAGTGCTCGGGCCCCGAGCCCTCGTAGCCGTGTGGCAACAGCAGCGTCAGACGCGAAGTCTGCCCCCACTTGGCAAGCCCAGAGGCGATGAACTGGTCCACGATCACCTGGGCCGAGTTGACGAAGTCGCCGAACTGCGCCTCCCACAGCACAAGCGTCTCGGGCGCCTCCTGGCTGTAGCCGTACTCGAAACCCATGCAGGCAAGCTCGGAGAGGGGACTGTTGTGCAGCTCCATCGGTACAAGCGCATCGGGAAGACTTTGGATCGGGCAAAAAGCACGTCCAGTCTTCGCGTCGTGTAGCACGAGGTGGCGCTGGCTGAACGTGCCGCGCTCGGTGTCCTGCCCGGTGAGCCGCACAGGTGTGCCCTCGGTCAACAGCGAAGCGAACGCAAGCACCTCGGCGTGGGCCCAGTCGAGGCGTGCGGGCGCCTTCTCCGTGCTCGCCCCGCCCGCACTGTCGCCACCGTCGTCGTCGGAGGCGCCATTCTGCTCGAGCGCCGCACGGCGGCGCTCCAACTGCTTGACGAGCTTCGGGTGCACGGTGAAGTCCTCGGGCGTATGCAGCAGCTCGAGCCCAAGTTCACGCACGCGCGCAGCCGGTACCGCGGTATCGACCTCGGGGCTGGGCGAGCGATCGAGCTGGTACTCGCCGGTGCTCTGATTCACGTTCCCGTGTTCGGCCGCGGCCGCGATCTTGGCCTTCAGCCGCTGGTGCAGGATCGTCAGGTTGTCCCAGACCTCCTGCCCGGTGCGCTCCACGTCCTCGCGACTGACGACGCCGTCGGCCACCAGTTGCTCGGCCCAAAGTTCGTACACGCGCTTCTTCGTCTTGATCTTCGCGTACATCTCCGGCTGGGTATAGGCCGGCTCGTCGGACTCGTTGTGGCCGAAGCGGCGGTAGCCGATCAGGTCGATCAGCACGTCGTGCCCGAACTCCTGGCGGAAGGCAAAGGCAAGTCTGACGGCGCTCATACAAGCGGGCACGTCGTCGGCGTTGACGTGGATGATCGGCACGTCGAAGCCCTTGGCCAGATCCGAGGCCCAGCGCGTCGAGCGCGCGTCGTCGGGATCGGTCGTGAAGCCGACCTGGTTGTTCATGATCAGGTGCACGGTGCCGCCGACCTGGTAGCCGTCGAGTGCCTGCAGGTTCAGCGTCTCGGCGACGACCCCCTGGGCAGGGAAGGCGGCATCGCCGTGGATCACGATCGGCACGGCCGCGTTGGTGTCCTGGTGGGCGCGCGGACCGGTGCGAGTGGTCTGTGCGGCGCGCGTGGCCCCCTCGACGACGGGCGAGACGTACTCGAGATGGCTGGGGTTGGACTCCAGATTGACGCGGATCGTGCCACCGTCGGGCAGCTTGTAGGAGCCTTGCGAGCCGTGGTGGTACTTGACGTCGCCGGTGCCACCCTGGGGAATCGTGGTGACAGCCTCCAGCGTCGATGCCCCCTCGAACTCGGCGAAGATCGTGTCGTAGGGGCGCCCAAGGTTGTGGGCAAGCACGTTCAGCCGGCCGCGGTGTGCCATCCCCACGACGACCTCCTGGCCGCCGATGCCGGCTGCCAGCTGGATCAGCTCGTCGAGCATCGGCACGGTCATGTCCAGCCCCTCGATCGAGAACTGGTGCTGGCCGAGGTAGGCCTTGTGCATGAAGCGCTCGAGCGCATCGACCTCGATCAGGCGCTTGAGCAGGGCCTTGCGCTGCTCGATCCCGAGCGGCTGACGGAACGCTCCAGACTCGATCTGCTCGCGCAGCCACACGCGCTGGCGGTGCGAGGAGATGTGCTCGATCTCATAGGCGATCGTGCCGCAGTAGGTCTGGCGAAGATTCGGCAGCGCCTCGGCCAGTGTCTCGCCAGGCACGTACATGCGCAGGATGCGAGCCGGGATCTGTGCCATCACCTGGGGAGTCAGGCCGGCGGTTTCCGGATCGAGCTGCGGCTCGCCCTCGGGCTCCGAGCCAAGCGGATCGAGACGCGCTGCGAGGTGCCCATGGCTGCGGAAGCGGTGCAGGAGCGTGCTGGCGGCCTGCACGGCCTGCAGCATCTGCTCGTCGGGCGCGCTCGTTTGAATCGAGACCCCACCCACCCCCACGGGTGCAGCGGCCTGCGCGAGCCCGGTCGGTGTGGGCGCCGTGGGCGCGGGTCCGAGTGCGACGCCAAGCGAGGCGAACACGTTCTCGTAGAAGTCGTGCTCTCCTTGCAGGCGCTGCTCGATTAGCCCAAGGAAGCGCCCGGACTCCGCCCCTTGGATCACACGGTGGTCATAGGTGGAGGTCATGGTCATGACCTTCTCGGCGCCGATTTGCCCGCCGACGTTGCCGAGCCCGACTGGATAGGCGATTGAGCCGGTGGCGACGATCGTCCCTTGTCCGTTCATCAGCCGCGGTACCGAGGCGATCGTCCCGAGTCCGCCCGGATTCGTCAGCGTGATGTTGGCCCCGGTCAGGTCGTCGGCCGTGAGCGTGTTGGTCCGAGCCTTCTCGACGAGCGCGTCGTAGGCGGCCAAGAACTCCTCGAAGCTCAGCTCCTCCGCGCCGCGGATGACCGGAACCATCAACGTGCGCGAGCCGTCCTTCTTCTGGACGTCCACAGCCAAGCCAAGGTTGACCGCGCCGTCCTCGATGCGATACGGCTTGCCCTCGATCTCGGCGAAGTGGTGGACCATGCTCGGCATCTCGACGGCGGCCTGCACGATCGCGAAGGCGATCAGGTGCGTGAAGGACACCTTGCGCCCGCCAGCCTTCAGCTCGCGGCGGCGCCCGTCGAGCACCGTCACGGTCAGTGTCCTGAAGCTGGTGGCCGTCGGGATCGAGCGCGACTCGTCCATGTAGCGCGCGAGCATCGCCGCGCCGCCCTTCAGCAGCCGGCGCTCGCCGGCAAACTCGGCAGCGGCGGTGGACTTGCCGTTGGTGGTTGCCGGCCCGCCGTTGGCGACGACGCCGAGCACGTCGGCCTTGACGATCCGTCCGCCGGGCCCGCTGCCGGGCACGCCGGCGAGGTCGACGCCCTCGGTGGCTGCCACGCGCGCCGCCACGGGGGACACGCGCTTGCCGTCGGGCAGCGTTGCTGTTCCGTCGCTGGTCGTTTGCGGGGCGCCGGTGCCCTGCGAAGCGCTCGTGCCGGTTTGAGCAGTGGCGGTACTCGCTTGCGTCGAGCTTGCCAGACGAGGTTCGGTTGCGCTGTCACCGCCATCCGCAGAGGGCCCGTCTCCTGAAGATTGGGCCGACCCGCCGTCGCCCGCGGCAAGCCGGGCGATCACTTGCCCGACGCCGACGGTGTCGCCCTCCTCGGCAAGGATTTCGACGACGGTCCCACTGGCGGGCGAGGGTAGCTCGACATCCACCTTGTCGGTGGAGATCTCAACTATCGTGTCGTCGACCTTGATGAAGTCGCCGACCTTGACATGCCATTCGAGGATCGTTCCCTCGGTGACCGACTCGCCGGCGGCAGGGGTCACGACGTCGATCATTTGATTGATCGTAGTGCCGGACGCCATCTTCTGTCACTCTAGCGTGCCCGCCCGCCGGAATTGATTCAGGGCAAGTTGAGTTCGTATCTCTTCACGTTTGCTTAACAGTTGCTCGGCGACGCTGTTCACGCACGAACTCGGCGCTGCCAAAGAAGGGTCCGATGCCTCCCAACACCGCTACCGCCACGGCGAGGCGCAGCGAGACGATTCTCATGCGCGCCGCGGCGATGCAGGCGAGTGACATGCCGATCCACAGCAGTCCGTGCGCCCACCCCAGCACCAGCGTCTCCGGCTGCGGTTTACCGAGCGCAAACGCGCAGATCAGTAGCGATGTGTAGACGCACGAATGAAAGAAAGAGGTCCACTTCAGGCGCGTGAAGGCGGGGGAAAGGGGCGATCCACTGGGCGACGGGCGGGCGATCGTCGGGGTCCCGCTGTCCGTGGCATCCGAGGCGAGGTCTGAGCTCGGCAGCGATGCCGCTTCGGCCCGGCCCGAGCGCGTCACTCCGACAGCCAGCGCGCCATCCTGCGCAGGCTCTCCTCGGCCTCAGCGGGCCATTCGTCGACGTTGCTCGGCCACCACGCGTACTCGTCGTGCTCGTGGTCGGGTGTCACCTCCGCGTCCTCCTGGAGCCAAGCCTGTCCGACGAACATCACGAGTTGGTGGGGCAGGCGGATCAACGCCTCCCCGCGCACGCGTGCGGGCGACACCGACCACTCCTCGTTCAGCTCCCGGACGAGCGTCTCGGCCGGGCTCTCGCCGAGATCCACCGCGCCGCCGGCCCCAAGCGCCCAGCGCCCAGCCCACGAAGACAGCCAGGCAGCCCGCCTGCCGGCCAGCCAGCGGCCATCGGCGGCGCGTGTCACGCACAGCCCGGCGACGCTGTCAGAGGCGTCTTTGTCCACCAGTCTCAACGCCCAGCGCAGCGGCTGCATCTCGAGCTCTATGCCATGTGGCCCCTGCTTGAAGTCGACCAGGCGTCCCGCAAGACCATCGTGGCTGGGCGAACCGCGCCGCTGCAAGCTGGCAATCTCGGCGTCCGCGACCTTGGTGTGCTCGGGCGAGGGCTCGAAGTGCTCGCTGCGCCAGCGCGTCTTGACCTGGCTCAGCTCCCAGGGTCCGCGCGCCAGCAGTTGCGGCAGCTCGTTCGTCGTAGGTTGTGCTCTGGTGGCCATGCCTAGAAGGCTAGCTATCGGGAAGCCACAGCGAGTAAAAAGATCCGCTCACGGAAGGATGTGGTGGGGCTGGCTCTGGGGTGGTCGAGTTTGGCTCTGGGTAGTCGAGTTGGCTCTGGGGTGGTCGAGTCTGGCCCGGGGGGCGTTGGGGTCGGGCTCTGGGTGGGCTCTGAGCAGGTCTTTCAAAAACGTATGTACGCAAAAACACCCTTTGGATGAGATCGGCAGGAGATATTTAGGTACCAAATCTTTATATGCCCTCCCATATTTCCCAGGCTTTTGTGGAAGTACGTTTTCAAGAAGACGGTCGGCAGGCCCAGATGCCGCCGCGACGGCCCACAAGTCCGGCCTGGTCCATGAAACGCCCCGAACGCGTCCCGCCTGGTCCATGAAACGCCACTGAACGTTTGCGCGGAGCAACTCTCCCCCTAAGCTCTCACGTCGTGAGCGCTCGCAGACGCAAGCACTGGGGTTGGGGCTTCGAGGACGAGCAGCCTTCCCCCGAGGAGATTCGCGCCGCCGCCGCCGGTCTGGCCACGCATCTCGGTTTCCCGCCCGTCGAGGTCGAGGCCCCGGTCGGCCTGGATGCTCTCGAACTGCCGGACCCGCGGATCGTGCCTCCGTCAGCGCTCGCCGAGATCTGTGCCGTCGACACGCACTCACGCGCCTCCCATGCGCTCGGCAAGTCCTATTCGGATGTCGTGCTCGGCTTCCGCGGCCATTTCGAGCATCCACCGGACTTCGTCGCCTCTCCGCGCGACGAGCGCGATGTCGAGCGGCTGTTGGCGTGGTGCACAGCCGAGCGCGTCGCGGCAATCCCCTACGGCGGCGGCACGAGCGTGGTGGGTGGGGTGCAGCCCGATGTGGATTCCAGCTACAACGGAGCGATCTCGATCGATCTCGCGGGGCTACGCCAAGTAGTCGAGGTGGACGAGATCTCGCGTGCCGCACGCATACAGGGCGGCGCCACCGGGCCGGACCTGGAGGCTCAGCTTGCCGAACACGGCCTCACGCTGCGTCATTTTCCCCAGTCGTTCGAGCTCTCCACGCTCGGCGGTTGGATCGCCACACGCGCCGCCGGGCACTTCGCCACCGTGTGGACGCATATCGAGGATTTCGTCGAGTCCGTCCGTGCGATCACGCCGACGGGCGCGTGGGAGTCGCGACGGCTGCCAGGCTCCGGCGCCGGCCCGAGCCCCGACCGATTGCTCGTCGGCTCGGAGGGCACACTCGGGGTGATCACAGAGGCATGGGTACGAGTCCAGCCGCGACCGACCCACCGCGCCTCGGTGGGGGTGCGCTTTCCGACGTTCGCGATCGGCGCTGAGTGTGTGCGGGCCCTTTCCCAGTCTGGTCTTCACCCGAGCAACTGCCGGCTGATCGACCCGGCCGAGGCGCGCTTCACGATGGCTGGCGACGGTAGCTCAGCTCTCCTCGTGCTCGGCTTCGAGTCCTGCGATCACCCGGTTGGCCCGTCGATGGACCGGGCGCTTGCCATCTGTGCTGAGCACGGCGGCCTAGCCGGAGAAAGGCGTGAATCCTCCGAGGACAGAGATGGGTCGGGTGGTATCGGTGCGCGGGCCGGGGGTGCGGGGATCGGTAGTACAAAAGGAGGCGATGCCCCCCGCGCGCGCGGGGGCACAACCGAAACGGGCAATGCCGGTGGTGGCGTTGGGGCATGGCGCGAAGCGTTCCTGCGCGCGCCGTATGTGCGTGACATCTTCGTCGCCATGGGCGTCCTCTCCGAGACGTTCGAGACGGCCGTCACATGGGATCGCTTCCCGCGCTTTCACGAGCGCGTGATGGCCGCCGCGCGTGCCGCGGCCGAGGACACAAGCGGCGCGGCGCACGTCTCCTGTCGCTTCACCCATGTCTATCCAGATGGCCCCGCTCCTTATTACACGGTGCTCGCACCCGCCCAGCGCGGCGAAGAGGTCGAGCAGTGGGCGGCGATCAAGGCGGCAGTGTCCGAGGTGATCGTCGCCGAGGGCGCAACCATCACCCACCACCACGCCGTCGGGCGCGACCATCGGCCCTGGTATGACCGTCAGCGTCCCGATCCATTCGCCGCGGCGTTGCGCGGCGCCAAGGCGGCGGTCGACCCGCAGGCTGTCATGAACCCCGGCGTGCTCGTCGATCCGCTGTCGTGAAGGTCGCCGTACTTGGCCCGGGCGGGGTTGGCGGCCTGGTTGCCGGCGCGCTCGACCGCGCCGGCACACCTGTGACCGTCGTGGCGCGAGCCGCGACGGTCGAGACGATCTCCGATCGAGGCCTCAACGTCAACAGCGTGCTGCTCGGGGATTTTCTCGTCCATCCGCCGGCCACGGCACAGCTGGAGCAGCCGGTCGATGTCTTGATCGTAGCCACCAAGGCCGCCGGTCTGCGCGAGGCGCTCGAGCGGATCGAGGCAGCACCGAAGCTCGTGCTGCCGCTGCTGAACGGGCTCGACCACCTAGCCGTGTTGCGCGAGCGCTTCGCTCCGGAGACGGTCGTGGCAGGCACGATCCGTGTCGAGGCCGATCGCCCCGAGCCGGGTGTCGTGGTTCACACGAGCAAGTTCTTGCGTGTGGACATGGCTTCCCGCTACCCGTCGGCGCACGCAGCGATGGAGCGTCTGGCCAGCGCGCTCTCGGACGCCGGCATCCCAGCGCGCGTGGGGGAGTCGGAGCCGCAGGTCATGTGGTCGAAGCTGGTGCGCCTCAACGCGCTTGCGTGTACCACCAGCGCGTTCGACAAGCTGCTCGGGGAGATCCGCTCGACCCCCGAGCTGCGCGCGGAGCTGGTCGGCGCGATCGAGGAGGGTTGCGCTGTGGCCCAGGCGGAGGGCGCTTCGATTGCGAGCGGCGATCCGCTTGGCGAGCTGACCGCGGCCCACGACACGCTTGGCAGCTCGATGCAGCGCGATATCGCCGCGGGGCGCCCGCCCGAGCTGGACGCGATTCCCGGTTCTGTGCTGCGCGCGGCCCTGCGGCACGGGATCGAGTGTCCGACGATCGAGCGGCTTGTTGCGATGATCGCCGCACGCGCCGGCGTGCCCAGCCCTGTGCGGGCACCGTAGGTATCTCTCGAAAATCACGGTGGCCCATCGGGTGGGCCACCCATTCGCGATCTCTTGTCGGCCTCGCGGAGGCGGGTCAGAGTTCGCGCGGCGAAGCACCGGGCGAGATCATCGGCAGCGCCTGGGTCGAGACCGCCTCGACCACCTCTTCCTCGGACTCGACCTTGCCCTCGTCGTGCTCGCCGTCGCAGAGCACACGGAAGTTGGCGCTCTGGCCGCTGTCGGCGTGAATCGTGATCCCCGGGAGGATCTCCTCGCCCTCCTCGAGGCCCAGGCGCTCCATGTCGAAGTGCGCCAGCCCGATCCCGTGTGCGGTATGCGTCGGGTTCTCGCGGTCGTGTGCCGCGACAGCCTGCGCGAAGCGCTCCAGGTTCTTGGCGATCTTGCCCGTGTCAACCATCACTGGCAGGAAGGGTAGCGCCGGTGTCGCCCGTGGAGGCGGCAGGTGGGTCGTTGCTCGCCGGGCTCGTGCCGGTGTCGCTTGCCGGGTAGCCCGCGCCGAGTGCGGCGCGCACCCGCGGGACTACCTCCGTCGCGAACAGTTCGGTCGCGCGTAGCGCCTTCTCGTGCGGCAGCACGCCGACGCTTATGTGGCCGAGAAAGCGGTCGTGGTCGAACAGCTCGTGGTGGGCGAGGATCTTCCTCGCCACCTCCTCGGGCGTGCCGACGAGCAGGTGGCCCTCCGGTGCGCAGCCGGCATCGAACTGGGCGCGGCTCATCGGCGGCCAGCCGCGCTCGCGGCCGATGCGGTTCATCATCTGCGAGTACGGCCCGAAGAACTCGTCGGCTGCGCGCTTGGCCGTCTCAGCGATGTACATGTGCGAGTTGATGCCGACGGCTGGACCGCCTTGGCCGACCGTTGGTTGGGCTTCGGGTGCGTTCTCGTGTGAGGACGTGTCGCGATCGTCGCCTTGCGCTCGCTCTTCATCGCCGCGACGCAGCGCCTCGCGGTACAGCTCGACTAGCGGCGCGAAACGGGCAGGCGCGCCGCCGATGATGGCGATCATCAATGGCAGCCTGAGTATCCCGGCTCGCACCACCGATGCGGGCGTGCCGCCGACCGCGATCCAAACGGGCAGCGGTTGTTGAAGTGGGCGGGGGAAAACCGCGGCGTCGTGTAGTGCGGGGCGATGGCGTCCCGACCAAGTGACGCTCTCAGAGGAGCGCAGCGCCAGCAGCAGCTCCAGTTTCTCGGCGAACAGCTCGTCGTAGTCCTCCAGGTCGAGGCCGAAGAGCGGGAAGGACTCGGTGAACGAGCCACGGCCGGCCATGATCTCCGCGCGTCCGCCGGAGAGCAGGTCGAGTGTGGAGAACTCCTCGAAGACGGTGACGGGATCGGCCGAGCTGAGCACGGTCACGGCACTCGACAGGCGGATCTTCTCGGTGCGGGCGGCCGCTGCGGCAAGCGCCACCGTGGGGGCTGACACCGCATAGTCGCGCCGGTGGTGCTCGCCGAGGCCGAACACATCGAGGCCGAGGCAGTCGGCAAGCTCGATCTCCTCGAGTAGCTCTCGCAGGCGCCCGGCAACGCGTGTAGGCGAAGCGCCGGGGGCTACGTCGGCAAATGTGGCGAGACCTAGTTCCACGAAGTCACGCACTATATGATCGCGCGCAATCCGAGCCGCCGTACCGACGGCAATGACCGTAGAGGAGGAGCCGATGCAGATGCCCACCCACATAAGTCGCGGGCATATTGGTCGCCACGGGCGCTTTGCCCGCCACGTGGCTGTGGCGCTGCTCGCAGCTACGGCCATCGTGCTTTGCAGCGCCGCGGTGGCAGCGGCAGCCGAGCAGTTGAAGGTCGTTGTCACCCCCGCGTCTCTCAGCCTCTCCGCGGCCGAAAACGAAGGGTTCACGGTGACGGTCTCAGGCACGTCCAGTAAGCGCGCCGAGATGGCGGTGTACTACCAGTTGAACGCCCAGAAATCATGCGCCGCCACCACCCGTCAGGAGATAGCACGCAAAGGAGACAGCGAGTTGGAGCCGATTCCGGGTACGCCCAGCGATCCTCAGGTCTTTCCGAGAAACCCGGCCAACTTCCGCGGCGCTTTCGACTGGCACGGAGAACTGAAGGTGTTCAGCGGCGAGGCGGGCCCGGGGACATATCTGTTGTGCGGCTACCTGACGCCTGAGGACAGCTCTGGAAAGCCGCTGCTGAAGACGTCGGCCAAGTTCATGCTCAGCGCGGGGTGAGCGCAGGTATCACCTGCGCGTCCGCTTTGCTGGGCGTCCGCTTTGGCTTTCTGCACAGGGCACCGGCTGCCGATTATGTCTGCTCAATGATCTCCACCCGGTACCCGTCCGGGTCTTTGACGAAGCACAGCCGCGAGCCGCCCTCGCGCACCGAATAAGGCGGCTTCTCCGGCTGGATTCCCAGGTCCGCCAGGCGCGCGAGCATTGCGTCCAGGTCGGATGCGGTGATCGCGATGTGTCCATAACCCGAGCCGATCTCATAAGAGTCGACGCCGAAGTTGTACGTCAGCTCCAGGCGTGGCATGTCGCCGTCGCCCGACTGGTTCATAAAGACGTTGATTGCCTCGTCGCCGATCGGGATGCGTCCGACCTCCTCGAAGCCGAGCGCGTTGTAAAAAGCGATCGAGCGGTCAATGTTCGTGATGCGGTAGCACGTATGTATTAGGGGCATTCGCGAAGTTTAGGAGACGCCCTCCAGTAGTAGGGCCAGCGGCACCTCGAGGGCGCGGGCCAAGCGCAGGAGGGTGGACAGGCGCGGGTCGCGCAAGCCGCGCTCGATTCGTGAGACCTCGGTGACGTGGATGCCCGAGCGACTGCTGACCTGAGTTTGGCTCAGGTGCTTTTGCGCTCGGGTGCTCGCCACGTTGCTGGCGAAGATTGCGATCTCGTTCATCAAGGCTGGGGCCTATTGTTGTGATTTCGCCTCATAGGGAGGGTCACAAGAGGGGCGATCACAAGTTTTGCTACGGTTCGTAATGTGGCGAATTATAAAAGGCCGCTCAGACAGAAATCGTGCAGGAGCCTTGATCGACGCCGGCTCTTTTCGTTGAGATGAAGCGCAGGGTTCGCAAGGGTCGAGGTCCCTCGCGGTGGCTCGTGGCGTGGCGCAGGTTCCTCGTCGAGAGCCTGCTGTGCTTGGTGCTGGTCGGCGTGATCGTCCTTGCCGCCGTGCGCGGGCTTGGGGGCGTTCTGATCGGGCCGTTTGTAGTCACCGTCGCGGCGGCGATCGTCAGGATCGTTCGCTACGAGCCTTGAAGTGTGCGCTTCGCCGCGGGTACCCTGGTGACCTCGATCCTGACCGGCGTGCAAGTATGGCCGCCATGCTCATAGAGCGCTCGCTGAATCCACAGTTCCTCTCGAACACCTATCTCGTCGCCGACGGCGAAGGCGGGCCGGGTTTCTTCGTCGATGCCGGCGGGCCTGTGGCGCCGCTGCTGGAGGCCGCCAAGCGCCTGCAGGTCGAGCCGACGCACGTACTGCTGACCCACCATCACTTCGACCACGTGAGCGAGGTTGGCGCGCTGTGCAAGCGTTGGCCGAAGCTCAAGGTGCTGATCCACCCGCTCGAGCGCGAGGCGCTGGCCGAGATGGGCGATTCCGTGGGCAAGGGCGTTGACGTGAGCACGATCGAGGCGGGGGAGATGCTGCAGTTCGGCGGGCTCGAGGTCAGGCCGTTGCGCACGCCTGGGCACACGGCCGGGATGCTCTCATTCCTGGTGGCGCGTCCCAGCGGGAGCACACGCCCGGGCGCCGGCGCCGGTCCCGGCGGTTTTCAAGGGGGCGAAGCAGTCGTGTTCACCGGGGACACCCTTTTCAAGGGCTCCGTTGGCGGTGTGAGGGCACCTGGCCACACGACCTACACCGACCTGCGCGACTCGATCATGGGCACGCTGATGGAGCTGCCGGGGGAGACGATCGTCTACCCCGGTCACACCGACGCGACCAGCGTTGCGCGCGAGTGGGAGCAGAACTCGTTCATCCGAGTTTGGCGCGGCCTCGACCCGGAGGGCACCGAGCCGTGCCAGGCGCTCGGCGAGTCGGCGACGCTGATCCTGCTCGGCGATGACTACGACGGCGGCAAGAAGGCATGGGTGCGCTGGCCGGACGGCAAGGACGACATCGTCCCCGGCTCCCGCGTGGAGCTGTCCTCATAACGGGCATGCCCCCCGCGCACGCGGGGGCATCGCCACTTTTGGAGTACCTGACTCTGCTCATCCGCCCATCCGGCGCACGCCCTGGCGGCGACCCTAAACTCTAGGAGTGGCGCAGGAGAAAATCCCAACATCGAGGGTGCGTCGCACCGCCACGGTGGGCCGGCTTGCGGCCGGCGAGACCGTCAAGCGTCTCGGTACCAAGGCGGCAAATGTGGGGCGCAGCGAGCAGGGCGCGCAGCAGGCGAGCGCCCGTCGCCAACTGGAGACCGCCAAGCAGATCGTGGCGGCGCTGGGGACGATGAAGGGCGCGGCAATGAAGCTTGGCCAGGTGATGTCGTTTCTGGACGTCGGGCTCGTGCCTGAGGAGCACCGTGAGGAGTTCCAGCGCGAGCTCTCCAAGCTGCGCGACGCGGCGCCGACCGTGTCCTTCACGCAGATGAAGCGCGTGATCGAGGACGACCTCGAAGAGAAGATCGCCGATGTCTTCGCCGAGTTCGACGAGGAGCCGATCGCCGCCGCCTCGATCGGGCAGGTGTACCGGGCGAAGCTGCGCGACGATGGTCGCGAGGTCGCCGTCAAGGTGCAGTATCCAGGCGTGGCGGCCGCGGTTCGCGCGGACATGCAGAACCTTGGCATGATCATGCGGCTGCTCAAGCGCATGACGCCGAGTCTCGACGTGAAGGGCGTGACTGCCGAGATCCGCGACCGGATTGGCGAGGAGCTCGACTACGAGCTCGAGGCGCAGAACCAGCGCTCGCTGGCACGCATCTTCAAGGGCCATCCCTTCATCGTGGTGCCCGAGGTCGTCAGCGAGCTCTCGCGCGAGCACGTGCTCGTCACCGATTTCGTGCACGGGGTCGGCTTCGAGCAGCTGAAGGAATATCCGCAGGCCGAGCGTGACCGTATCGGAGAGATCGTGTTTCGCTTCTTTCTCGGCTGCCTGTACCGCCACCGCCAGTTCTCAGGCGACCCGCATCCGGGCAATTTCATGCTGCTCGACGACGGACGCGTCGCGTTCCTGGACTTCGGCCTGTTCAAGCGCCTCGATCGCGAGCCGGTGGAGCTCGAGCTCGCCTGCCAGCGGGCCGTGGTCGAGGGCGATGCGCAGACGCTGCACAAACTGCTGGCCGAATCGAGCTTTCTGCCAGAACCCGAGCGCGTGGACCCAGACCACCTGCTTGCTTTCATTGAGGATGCGATCTGGTGGTACACGACCGCCGACGAAGAGGTGCAGCTCAAGCCTGAGATCGCGACGGAGGTGATGATCGAGAGCTCGGACCCGCGCTCCTCCCATTTCCGCGAGATGCGCCACCAGACGATTCAGCCCGAGCACCTGTTCGGCCGGCGCATGGAGATGCTGACGCTCGCGGTGCTCTCACAATTGCGTGCGCGCAACAACTGGCATCGGATCGCGCGCGAGTGGATGTACGGCGACGCGCCCGTGACGGAGTTGGGGCGCGAGGAGGCGGAGTTCTACGAACGTACGGGTGTGGGCGCGGCGTAGGACGATTTTTTTGGGAAACAAGAGTCGCCGGTGCGTCGAACAGGTCCTGTCGAGGCCGGTTGCAACGGCGGGCCTCGTAATCGGGCAGTGCTGATCTAAAGCATCTGTATCTGCATCAAGCTCGTGGTCCCCGGGCGCCCGCTCGGCAAGCCCGCGGTGATGCCTACACGCTGGCCCTTCTCACACCAGCCGAGCTCGACCACGCGCTTGGCGGAGTCGGCGATCAGCTCCTCGGTCGTCTCATGACGGCGCATCGAGGAGGCCTGTACGCCCCACATCAGCCCGCAGCGGCGCACGGTCTCGCGCCCTGGGGAGAGCGCGTAGATCGGGACCGTGGGCCGGTGCGCGGACACCAGTCTCGCCGAGCGGCCGGAGAGCGTGGGCACGATCAGCGCGTCGAGCTGCAGTTCGCGTGCGGCCAGGCACAGGCTGTGGGCAACCGTGTGGGCGGGGTCGCGTTCGGCGCGACGCACGCGCGAGGCGTTCCAGTCCTCATACGGGGCGATCGCCTCCGCTTGGACGGCGACCGCGGCCATCATTTCCACCGCCCCCACCGGGTAGGCGCCGATCGCGGTCTCCTGGGAGAGCATCACCGCATCGGTGCCGTCGAGGATCGCGTTGGCCACGTCCGCCACCTCGGCGCGCGTGGGGCGCGAGGAGGTGACCATCGAGTCGAGCATCTGTGTCGCGGTGATCGAGGGACGAGCCAGGTAGCCGGCTTGCTTGAGCAGTTCCTTCTGAACGGCTGGCACCTGCTCGATCGGCATCTCGATGCCGAGGTCGCCGCGCGCGACCATCACGCAGTCGGCGGCGCGGATGATCGCCTCGGCGTGTTCGACCGCCTGGGGCTTCTCCATCTTCGCGATCAAAGGCAGGCGTGTGTGCTCGCGCACGGCTTCCACGTCGGAAGGGAAGCGCACGAAGGACAGCGCCACCATGTCCACGCCGATCGATTCGCCGTGGCGCAACAGCTCCAGGTCCTCCTCGGGGACGGATGGCAACGTGTGGGCAGGCCCGGGGATGTTCAGGCCCTGGCGCGAGGCCACGGCGCCGCCGACCTCGACCTCGGCGTCGACCTCGCCCTGCTCGACGCGTGTGTCGCGCACGCGCAAGCGCACCGAACCGTCGGCCAGGTAGAGGATCTCTCCCGGCGTCAGCGCGGCGGCAAGCCCGGGCCAGGTGATCGACATGTGGCGCGCGTCGCCGATCTGCTCCTCGCCACAGCTGAACGTGACCACGTCGCCGGGCTTGAGCTCGACGATGTCCTCGCGCAGCGGCCCGATGCGCAGCTTTGGGCCTGGCAGGTCCTGCAGGATCGCGACAGGCCGCCCCGCGCGTCCGGCGGCGTCGCGCACACGTCTGACGGTCTCCTCGTGCTCGGCGAGCGTACCGTGGGAGTAGTTCAGCCGCGCCACGTCCATCCCAGCGCGCACCATCGCGAGCAGCGTCTCTGGCTCGCGTGAGGCGGGGCCGATGGTGGCGACGATCTTCGTGCGGCGCATTGTCTCGCCACGGTAGCGGTCGCGACGGGCGTACGCGGCGTCCGGGTGTGACGTTTGTGTTATGCCTCGGGTTGCGATGCTAGGTCCCACACGACCACTTCCGCGCGTCGGGGCGTCCGCGCGCATCAAGCACTTTGGCGGTGGTGCCGAGCATGGCACGGTCGCTGCCGTTTACGACGACGGCAGTCGCTTGAGCGTCCAGGGTGAGGATGGTGATTTGTACGAGTTCGTACTGAGCCCGGCCAACGCGCGCTTCGTCTCGGCCGGCAACGCGCATGGGCCGCGTTTGGAGTTGCTCGGCGAGTCCGCTAACGAGTCCGGCTAATGAGTCGGCTAACCGCTCTAAGAACGTCTTTCAAATGAGCGCTGCGGCGGGGTGTTCATGGTGCATGGCACGCTGTGTGTATGACTCATCTTTTTGAAGGTCTGTTCAACACCCCCTTTTGCGAACGCTTACCTAAAGATTAGGTACCAAAATAAATCCCCCAGCTCCACGCCAAGGGGTGTTGACACGTGCAGGTCGTTTGAAAGACCTTTCTAAGGCGCCTGCACATCCGGGAACCACTCGGCGCAGTGCTCGCGCAGCGTGTCGCGCACCCAAGCCCGCTCCTCGCTGCTTGCCGCGCGCAGACGTGCGAGTAGCTCCTTCTGACGCTCGATCGGGGCGCCGGCGATGCTCCAGCGTACGGCGAGCCGCTCGAACAGCAGCTCCAGCGCGCGCTGCCAGGCGTCCTCCTGAGTGGAGGCGGCAGATGCGCTCATGCCGGCCAGCGTCTCGGCGTACTCACGCCGGGCGCCTGCGGTGAACGACCCGCGCAGCGTCAGCACGTTGCCCTGGGCGTCGCTGTAGTCGCTGGTGGGCGCGCTCAGCTTTTCGCGTTTGCGGGTCTTCCTGGCCATGGCTCTATCTGTTCGGTGTCGGGCTGGATCGCGACCATGCGAGCGCCACTGCGGTTCGTGCGTTTGGAGACGACCGGCACTGGTAGGGCGCCACTGCGGCCGCCGTTCTGCCGGCCGGGTAAGGCGTCATCGTGGTCGTCGCCCTACATAGTCTCCGCGGCCTTCAGCAGCTGCGTGCGCACGTCGCCGGTCACGGGCTTGGCGTGTCCGGGCCACGCCGCCGCCGGCTCCATCTCCGCGAGCTTGCGGATGCTTGCCTTGGCCTGGCCGGTGTCGTAGTTGTAGATGCGGTCCGGCACGTGCGGGGGACGGGAGCGCGCCCACAGGTCAACCGTGTAGAAGCAGTCGCTCACGAGTGCCAGCCGGTCGGATTCGCGCCACAACCCGATCAGCCCCGGGGCGTGGCCGGGGAGGTCGATCACCCTGAAGCCGGCGATCTCATCGCCCTCGGAGACGGTGCTGGCGATGCGCACCGGTCCGGCGTCCCAGGCGTAGCGGTGCAGGGCGCGGTGGACTTGGCGCTGCGCGGTCGGTAGCCCGGTCAGTCCAGTGGGCCAGTAGCGAAAGCCGCCGCTGCCTTCGGCGTCCTCGCGCTCGTCGGGATGGCAGAGCACCGGCACGCCCAGTGCGGGCGCGACGCCGCGGTGGTCGGTGTGCGCGTGTCCCAAAACCACCCGTTTGATCCCGCCGAGCTTGGCGCCGGCGGCGGCGACCGAGTTGGTCATCAGGCGCGAGCCGGCGTCGTAGAGCGTCACGCCGCCCAGCTCCGCGTCCTCGATCAGATACACGTTGCAGCGCCCGAGGTGCCCCTGCACGACCCACACGCCCTCCGCGACGAGCCTCGCGTCCTGGGCGGCCGACATGCCCTTCACCTTCGTCTTCACGTTGAACGCACCCGTCATGCCCTGCTCCGCGCTCGATCCCTGCGGCGGCAACAGCCCGATCTGCCGCGCAGCCGTCATCCCGTCGGAGAAAGCGTCGTTGGCTTGCACCTTGCCGTCGCGGATCGTCAGGACGTCGCAGCCTTCGAGTTTCAGCGGGCTGCCGGTGGCGTGTACGCCATTCAACTTGCCTGGACCGGCGAACGTTCCCGTGATCTGCCACTGGACCGCGCAGCGCTCGCCCTCGGTGGTCGTCTCGACGACCTCCATCCTCATGTCCGGCATCGCCTCGATCAGGCCGCCGATGAACTCGCGCACGCCCTCTGGGGCGATCACGTCCACCTGCCCGCGCACGTACTCGCGCCCGCCATCGGCCCAAAGGGCCACAGCTGCCTCGACGTCGCGCGCGGCGATCGCCTCGAAATAGCGTCGCGCCACCGCCTCGGCGTCACTGCTGCCGGCACCGTTCGCGGTAGCCCTCTTGCTGGTGCTCGCCTTGTGGATGTGCTCCGCGGCCTCCTGCACCTTCGCCGCTGCCCTGTCCTTCTCAGCCCCGTCGTCAACCATCTCGTCTCCTTTGCGGCTCGCCTGCCTGCCTGTGCCCTTGGGGTATGCCCTCGGATGTGCCACCTCTGGGTGTGCCCCTCGGGTGCTCCAGCTTGGCCGACCGCCCCGCCCAAGCCGGAGTCGGTCCCTGCAGCGGAGGCCAACCTGACAAAGGAGTCTAGGGCGCACAACCTCCAAACGCGAGCCTCGCTAGTAGTCTCCGCTGCGGTGAGTGAGCCGGCCCGTAAACGCGAGCTTGGAAGGGGCGAGCGCGTCCTGGCGGGCGTCTATCGCCTGCGCCTGCCCTTGCCCTGGCCGGGCGTGCCGCATGGCAACGCGTGGGCGGTCAAGGCGGGGGATGGAGTCGTGCTCTTCGACACGGGTTACTACACCCCGCCAGGCCCGGGTGAGCCCGGCTCGATGGCGCAGCTCGAACGTGCGCTTGCGATGTGTGGGCTTGCCGTCGAGGACATTCGCCTGGTCGTCTGCACGCATGCCCACTCCGACCACTACGGCCAGGCCGGCGCGATCGTGGAGCGGACCGGCTGTGAGCTGTGGATGCACCCCAAATACGAGCACATGTCGGTCGAGCAGCAGGACCCTGATGCGACGCTCGAGCGACGTATCGAGGTGGCGCGCCAGTCCGGCGTACCCGAAGAGCCCTTGCGGCGCTACGCGGCCGAGCGCGAGCACCACGAATCGGGCATCTCCGCTGTGATCGCGCCCGACCGCAAGCTGCTCCCCGGTGTCGTTGTCAACACCGACCTTGGTCCCTGGAGCGTTTACGAGACGCCCGGTCACGCGCCGTCGCACGTGTGCCTGTTCCAGCCCGAGCGACGCCTGTTGATCTCCGGCGATCACCTGCTGGGGCGTATCTCGCTGTTCTTCGACTTCGGCTACTCACCAGACCCGGTCGGTGAATTCGTCGACTCGCTGGGTGTGGTCGAACGCCTCGGTGCGCGCCTGTGCCTGCCAGGCCATGGTCGCACGTTCACCGACGTGCGCGCGCACATAGACGGCAACCGCGAGTTGGTCGCCGAGCGTCTGGAGAAGGTTCGCGGCGCGGTTGTGTCCGAGCCGCTCACGGCCTTTGAGATCGTGCCGCGCATCTTCAGCGACGAGCTGGCCACGCACGGCGGCCCATGGTTGCTCTCAGAGACGCTCGCGATGCTCACGCACTTGCAGGTGGTGGGCCAGGCCGAGAGCGTGGGGGAGGACCCCAAGCGTTGGAGCGCGACCACGCACGCCACAGCGTAGGCCCGTAAGGGCCGCGGCCATCCATCCCCAACCGCGACGCACTCATCCAACCTTGGCGTGCGCTCTAACCTGGGCTGTCTCCGGGTGCTCCCGACAGTTGGGGGCTCGATAGGTCTTTGAGGTTTGGACGGGTTCCCCGGCCGGGGAACCCGTCCGTGCCTGGTCTCAGGCTGCCTCCTTCACCGCCAAGTGAAGAG
>Ga0210387_10000030_pt1 | contig 134074 bp, 114 predicted proteins | sample IncBWC7OmetaG_FD_160108 | JGI IMG/M metagenome (GOLD analysis project Ga0210387, IMG submission 160108) | Forest soil microbial communities from Barre Woods Harvard Forest LTER site, Petersham, Massachusetts, United States - Inc-BW-C-7-O ...
GCGCGCGCGTGTGCGGGTTGGCGTTGGTGGCGCGGAGGGCTGGATCGGCGATGCGGCGGTGGTCGGAAGGCGTGGCGGGCGGGCGTCTCGGGTGTCGTTTTGTTTTGACGGAGCTGGGCGCGTTGGACCGTCGAGGGAAAAGTCGTTGGCCGTTTTGGGCTGCTCACGGTCATAGACACCGATGGCCGAAAACTCACCCAATCACACGGAGGGCGATCCTAGTGAGCACACACGCTAATAGGGGCGCGGCGCGTGCGGACCATGTCGGTGCGCGCGAGCTGGCGCTTGAGGTCGCCGGGCTGATCGGTCGCGAAACGCTCGCGCCGCTCTTGGATGCGCGGCAGGCTGCCGTGATCCTGAACGTGCCGGCATCGTGGATCGCAGCCGAGGCGCGTGCCGGGCGGATTCCCCATGTTCGCCTTGGACGCTACGTGCGCTTCAACACCGAGGAGCTGATGCTCTGGTGCGAGGGTCGCTCCGTTGGGCCGCGAACACGACGGCAGACAAGCTCATGACGATCCGGCGACGCGGCAGGGAGGCCCGCTCAGCCTTTCGTGTGCTGCTGGTCGATCACGTCGGCAAGTTGGCGCAGGTCGGCGTCGAGCGCGGAGAGCAGTCGCTTGAGGGTGCTCCAGCGGATGTCTCGCCAGCCACCCTCGACGCGGGAGATGTAGGGCGCGGTGAGGTCGGCGCGGGCCGCCAACTCGTCTTGTGTGAGCCCCGCTCGCGTGCGCAGGACACGGAGCGCGTTGCCGATTTCGGTCTGTCCGGGACTTGTCATATCGTAAAGATTGCGCAGCGTTTGCTAGCGCAGAACATAGTTGGCGCCCGCGCGGGTGTGACCGCCGGGCGCCGCGGCACCGGAAGCGCAAACTCCCGGCGCAGCGAACACCCTACCGACGCCGGTGCGGTGTTCCTCACGCCCAGAGCAGTTCTCCCGGGGCCTCCACACCACGAATGGAGGACCGACATGACGACCATCACCATCCCTGCCCGAATCGTGCGTTATCTGCGCGAGGCGCTGCACAGCCATCTCGGCATGGCAGCCGAAGACATCGGCCAGGCAAACCACGAGGGCGGCAGGCTGCGGCCTGTCCTGTACGCCGAGCCGCTAGAACGATTCGACCGAGCCCGCGCGCTGTTGGACCTGATCGGCTGGAAGGACGAGACCGACGAGCGACCCGCCATCATCAACCTCGTCGGCCAACGCCAAATCCTTCTGGGCGCTCTACAGGCTCAGGTCGAGACGGAGCGCGAGATGACGCGCGACGATCCGACGCTCAAGGGCGCTGAGAAGCAGATCGCGTGCGCTCGCCGCCGCGTCGCCGATATCGAGCAGTTCCTCGCTCTCGCGGGCGCGACCTTGGCGGAGCGCGATTGATGGCGTCTCGCCGGTCATACGGCAGCGGACGCGTGTACGTGCGCACCGACAGCGCGGGCCGAGAGACCTACTACGGCTCGTGGTGGATGAACGGTCGGCGGGTAAACCGCCGGCTGGGCGCCAAGCGCGTGCGGGGCAGTCGCGAAGGTCTTACCGCTGCCCAGGCCGAGGCAGAGCTACGGAGGCTCATCCGCGAGGTTGCGCCGAGCGCCGCAAGCGCCGATCGTCTCGATGTGAGGGAGGTCGGGCAGCGCTATCGCGTGCACCTGACGGCGCTTGGACGCAAGCGCAGCACGTTGACGGCGGTTGAGATGGCGCTACGTGTGTGGATCGAACCGCACCTTGGGGGCCGGGCGTTTGCGAGCGTCCGGCCCGAGGACGTGGAGGACATGATGCGCGCGATGACAGCCGATGGGGTGGGGGCGAAGTCGATCCGTAACTACATAGGCACCCTGAGCGCGATCTACCGCTACGCGATGCACCCACGGCGTCGATGGGCGACCACAAACCCGTGTGAGGTAATCGACCTACCGGCGCTCCCCACATCGACAGAGATTCGCTACCTGCCCATGCCACAGGTCGAAGCGCTCGCCAATGCCGCAGTTCCCGGCGAGCACCACCAGCTCGACCGGGCGCTGTACCTGACGGCCGCGATGACCGGACTACGCCAGGGCGAGTTGATCGCGCTGCGCTGGCAAGACATCGCCTGGGAGGATCGGCGAGTCCGCGTCGTACGAAACCACGTTCTCGGCCAGTTCGACACGCCCAAGAGCCGCCGCTCGGCTCGTAGCGTGCCGTTGAGCAGCCAACTCGCGCTGGAGCTTCATATAGGTGGCAGCAGGCGGCGCGCTGGCGCGATCCTGAGGCCCTGGTGTTCGGTGAGCCCGCGTCCGGCGATGTCCTACGGCGCGGGGCGCTCATGCGTCGCTACCGCCGAGCGCTCAAGGCAGCCAAGATCGATCCCCACCGCTTCCACGATCTGCGCCACACATTCGGGACGGCAATGGCCGCCGCTGGCGTGCCGATGCGGACCCTTCAGGAGTGGATGGGCCACCGTAACATTGCCACGACTCAACGCTACGCGGACTATTCGCCAAACGAGCGGGAGGTTGAGATGGTGGATAGGGCGTTCAGGGGTCCGGGGCTGTAGGTAGCCTTGTATACAAATGTCGTCAGTCGCTGATTACGAGGCGCGGCACTGGTGCCCAGCATGGGCGGATCGGCCATGAGTAAGCGCCCGATCCTGGCCGAGACGAGGACGCCAAAGGGCACGCGAGTAGTGTTGTTCGAGGACACCTGGCTCCGCCACATCCTTCTCCCGCAGGAAGGGCATCCCGAGCTTGAGCCCCATCTCACGGCGGTCCTTGCCGCGCTTTCCGAACCAGATCATCGCGAGCCGGACCCACGCCCGTCGCGCGAGCGTTTCTTCAAGCAAGATGTCGGGCCTAGTAAGTGGCTGATGGTGGTCGTAGACTCTGCACAGGAGCCGTCACGCATCGTGACTGCGCTCGGCTACGGACACGGAGAATCGCCAAGCGGATGGACAACATGAAGGTCAAAATCGACGATCTAATATTCGAGCGCGCCAACTACGACGCGGACGGCGACGTGCTCTACCTCACGCGCGGCGAGACGAACATGGCCGCAGAAGCCGTACTCACACCAGAGGGTCACGGTGTCCGCTACGGACCTGACGGCGAGGTGATCGGCGTGACGATCATCAACGCGAGGTGGCTATTGGAGCGTGACGGGCACCTCACGATCACGGTGCCGCATTCGGTGCGGGTCGAGGCTGGCGAGCTGGCCGCCGCGCTTGCTTAGTTCAGACGAACATTGGCGCTTCGAGCGGCCGCGAGACCGCTGCTGGCTAGGACCAGATGAGTGGATAGTTCGGATGATCCGTGCGAATCGCGCTAGATCGATACGATGCCGCGATGCCAACCGCGCTCAGAGTCGACCGTATCGAGACTCTCCGTCAATATATGGAGAGGATCGAGGAGTTGATGTCAGCCGACGACGCGCCCCTCTGGTACAGAGGAGCAGGAAAGTCTTCGAGGGCTCTCGTGCCCTCGCTCTATAGGCATACATCCATCACCGAGCCGCAAGCGCTCATGGAGCTGGAGGAGAAGATCCTGCAGCGGTTTCGGGAGCGGAGCATCCCCTATCAGCCGACTCGCGTTGAGGAGGAGTGGGACATGCTCTTCCTAATGCAGCACTTTGGGGTGCCAACTCGTCTGCTCGATTGGACCGAGAATCCCTATATCGGGCTCTTCTTCGCGCTGACGGGGGCGAAGGTGGACCACGCCACCGGATTGACTTCAGCTACGGCCAGTCCGACCTAAACCCACATAATCGACAATTCGCCGTCATTGATGGTAAGCAAAGATTCGAGGCGATCCTCGACTTCTTTGACGGGAAGATTACTCTGGCTCGAGACTTTGTGTATACCGACGATAGGGCGCTTGAGCTTGGCAGGCTCGGATATCGTGATCTAAAGGCAAACCATCCCGCAGTTGCCAGTCGTTTTGAGAACTTCAATATCACGGTAATGACAGTTATCACCGACGAGGAGGGAAAGATAAACGAGCTCTTTGTGCGGCTCAATCGCAACAAGACGCTTACTGGCCCAGAGATCCGCAACGCCATGCGCGGACCTGTCCCTGCGATGCTTCGCAGGATTGCTGAGGATGAGTTCTTTACGAATCGCGCTAGCTTCGCAACACAACGTGGACAAGCCTTGGACGTGGCGGCAAAGTTCTTGATCGTCGAGTTTCGTGGAGAAATAGCCGAAACAAAGCGGATCAATCTTGATCGGATGGTGGAAGACGGGTTTCGCGCTGACGCGGACGTGGTTGCATTCGAGCGAGCTACCGACCGCGTGCTTGCTGTGCTCCGGGCAATGGACGAGATTGTCCTAGAGAAAGACTGGCTGCTGAGCAGACAAGGACCACTAGTCCCTTACTATTGGATTGTCCGCACCCTCTCAAGTGATCTGCATAGCTACGTTAGACCCTTTCTCCTCGCTTTCGATGAGGCGATCAAGCAGAATCGCCAGCTCGCGAAGGACGCACCTACTATTGGGATGGTAGATGCAGAATTGAGTCGCTATGACCGACTGAATCGCAGTATCAATGATGGGAGCAGCATCGAGGGGCGAGTTGAGATCCTTCTCAGGCGCTTCGATGAGTTCGTCACTAACGGCCGCGTAGAAGTACGCCCGGGTGCCAAGGCTGACGACTAGCGGATGGACACTGCGATGGGTGGGGCGAATGTAGTGCCCCATCAGTGCCATGACGAGATGGACAAGTTGGGCCGCTGGCAGTCGCCTAGAGATTCGATTGGCCAAATGCAATCATTGGCCACACTGGCTTTGAGTCGAGTACGTATGGTTGTCGTCAGGGATGCAACGTTTGCGCGATTGGTCTTGCGACCAAGGTTCCATTCAGGGTTCCATTCAGAGCAAACCCCAGCTAACCTGAGCGCATCGAAGCCCAGCAAACACGGGGCCTCATGCCCCAGGTGACCCCCACCCACCGTTTCGAGCCCAGTATCGCCCACTGAACTTGTCGGCGCGCAAACCACAGGTGCGCCGACGCGATAGGCGGGCAGGACTTCGCTGCGACTGTTGATACGCGGGTCGGCAATGAGAGCAGCGCCCTTCGCCTGGTAGCGCTCGATCCGCGCGCTTGGCGCGGGTGATCTCTTTGGCGAGCGAGGCGCGCTTTTCGGGTGTCTGGTCAGCGGACACCGACTTCTCCTGAAGGGCGGCGAGAACACGCTGCGCCTAGCCTATTCCGGCGTCACCACGAGCAGATCGAGGAGGGCGTGGGTGGCCGCAACCGTTCGCTCGTTGCAGTCCGCGCCAGCATAGCGAGCGAGTTGGAAACATTGCCGGAGAGCCGGCCCGGGGCGCTCGTCCAGTGTGAGCAGCGGCCCCTGACCCGCAAAAGCGTTTAGGCGTCTGGCGGAACGGGGCATGAGCCGCGGCTGCGCGGAGGCTGAACGACGCACCGATGCTGGGCAACTGCGGTGCCGCATCCTCACGTGATTCCCTAGGATGGGAGTATTCCGATGATGGACACACCGCTGCGACTTTCGGTTGTGATTCCCGCACGCGACGAGGCCGCGGGGATCGGCGAGACGGTCACGACTCTGGCGAGCACGTTGACCGCCGAGCGCATACCTCACGAGATCCTCGTCGTCGACGACGCAAGCTCCGACGGCACGGCTGCGGTGGTGAACGAGGTCTCCACGCGCAGCCCCACGGTCAGATGCATCCGCTCGCACCTGCCTCCGGGCTTCGGTCACGCGGTGCGTGCCGGTCTCGATCACTACACCGGCGATGCTGTGGCGATCTTCATGGCCGACAGCTCGGACTCGCCCGCCGATCTGGTTCATTACTACCGGGTGCTGGAGGACGGTTTCGACTGCGCCTTCGGGTCGCGCTTCGTCAAGGGGGGCAGCGTGAGGAGCTACCCGCTGCCCAAGCTCATCCTCAACCGCGTCGTGAACTTCGCCATCCGCGTGATGTTCCGCCACGGCTACAACGACACCACGAATGCCTTCAAGGCCTATCGCCGCGAGGTGATCGACAACATCCGGCCGTTGCTCTCCAACCACTTCAACCTCACCGTGGAGATGCCCCTGAAGGCCGTGACTCGCGGTCACACTTTCCAGGTCGTCCCCATCACGTGGACGAACAGGCGGCAGGGTGCGTCGAAGCTGAAACTGCAGGAGATGGGCAGCCGTTACATGTTCATCGTGCTCTACGTCTTCCTAGAGCACCATCTCAGCCGTGGCGACTACCGGCGGCCGGGCCTCGCAACGGCGGGGAGGCCGCGGGTGCAGGAGGGTGCGAGGGTCCCCGACCTGCTTGAAGGAGGGTCGCAGGTGCCGCAGCCGGATGGCAGCCACTTGGCCCCGACTGCGCGGGTGCCTGGATGAGCGGAGCCGCGCCCAGAGGCACACGGTGGGCGGCGCTACGGCAGTGGGTAGGGCCGGTCGTCTCGGTCGTCTCGCTGGCCGCGGTCGTGTGGTGGGCCCTGCACCAGCAGGCGCCGCGTTGGCCTACCGGCGCTTCCAGCCTGCTGCTGCTCGCGCTCGCGGTGCTCCTCTACGCGTGTGTGACCGGGGTGCGGGGGGTGCGCTGGTACGCGATCCTGCGCCGCGCCAGGGTTCCGGCGAGCATGGCCGATACGCAGGCCCTGATCGTCGTCGGCTACATGGGCAACACGGTCCTGCCGGCGCGCGGGGGTGAGCTGCTGCGTTTGTTCTTCATGGGAGAGCGCACGGGCTGCTCGCGGGTGACGATTCTCGGCACGATCGTCGCCGAACGCCTGCTCGATGTCCTGGTGCTGCTCATGCTGCTGGCGATCCTGACTGTGACCGGTGGGTTGGACTCCTCCCGGCTTGGCCTCACTGCCGCGATCGTGCTGCTCGCGCTCGCGCTCGCGCTACTTGCCGGTTGGTGGCTGAGCCGCACTGGGCGTCTGCGCGGCCTGAGCGGTCGTGTGGCTTCACTCACACTGGCGAGCCGCAATCTGCTCAGTCGGCAAGGCGTTGCGCTCCTCCTGCTAACCGCTGTGGTGTGGATGGGCGAGGGGTGTATCTACTGGCTCGTCGGGCGGGCGCTGGACCTCCATCTGGACCTGCTGCAGGGGTGCTTCCTGGTGGCGCTCACGAGCCTCGCGGCCATAATTCCGGCTGCGCCGGGCTATATCGGAACCTACGATGCCGCAATCCAGTTCGGCCTCGGCTCGCTGCACGTGCACGGAGGGCGGTCCGTTGCCTATGGACTGCTGGTTCGCCTGGTCATCTTCGTGCCGATTACCGTCGCCGGCCTGATCCTTGTGGCCTTTCGCTACGGTGGTCTGTCCTCGCTGGGGCGTATACGTCGGGCACCCGCCTCGGTGGAATCGGGCCGGCCGGCAGCCGATCCGAATGCCGTGGGCGGGCCGGCCACGGCGCTCGCGCCGGTGGACGGCATCGCGCTGCTGTGCGCCTCGGCGGCGAGCATCGAGCACGGCCCCGCTCGGGATGTCCAATGAGTGCGCCGGTGGCGATCATCACGGGGTCAGGCGGCCTGATCGGCTCCGAGTCCGTGCGCTACTTCGTCGCGGAGGGCTTCGATGTGGTGGGCATCGACAACGACATGCGCGCGTACTTCTTCGGGCCCAGCGCATCGACGGCGCCGAACACCGAACGTCTGGTTGCGGATTTCGGCTGTGCGTTTCGCCCACTGCAGCTCGACATCCGCGACCGCGAGGCTGTCGAGCGGGTGCTGGCTGAGCACGCTCCACGGGTCGAGTTGATCATTCACACCGCCGCCCAGCCCTCCCACGATTGGGCCGCCTCCGAGCCGCACACGGACTTCACTGTCAACGCCAACGGGACGCTCAACCTGTTGGAGGCCGCTCGCCGGTACGCGCCCGATGCGACGTTCGTGTTCACATCCACCAACAAGGTCTACGGTGACACCCCCAACCACCTGCCGTTGGTGGAGCTCGAGACGCGCTTGGAGCTGCCCGAGGGGCATCGCTGGTACGGCGGCATCGACCTCGAGATGTCGCTCGACCTGTGCACGCACAGTCTGTTCGGCGTGAGCAAGGCCGCGGCCGACCTGCTCGTGCAGGAGTACGGGCGCTACTTCCAGATGCCCACGGTGTGCTTTCGTGGAGGCTGCCTGACGGGCCCGCACCACGCGGGCGCCCAGCTGCATGGCTTCCTCTCGTACCTCATGAAGTGCGCGGTATCCGGCGAGCGCTACACCGTGTTTGGCTACGACGGCAAGCAGGTGCGCGACAACATCCACTCCGGCGACGTCGTGCGCGCCTTCCACGCCTTCCATCGCAATCCGCGGCTGGCGGCCGTCTACAACCTTGGCGGAGGGCGCGAGAGCAACGTGTCGATGCTCGAGGCGATCGCGCTCTGCCAGGAAATCGCCGGACGCGAGCTCGACCACTCCTACTCACCGCAGGCACGGACCGGCGATCACCGTTGGTGGATCAGCGATCTGGCGGCCTTCAAGCGCGACCACCCGCAGTGGCAGTTGACCAAGGGCATCCGCGCGGTGCTGCAAGAGATCCACGACCACAACGTCGAGCGCTGGAGCACCGAGCGCCGGTCGAGGTTGGCCGGTCGCCCGACCGGCTCGGCGTGACGAGGACGCCGATGAGTGCCCGCCGTGTCCTGATCACAGGCGGTGCCGGTTTCATCGGCTCGAGCCTTGCGCTGAGGTTGGCCGCCTCACACCCCGATTGGGAGGTGGTGGCGCTCGACAACCTACATCGCCGTGGATCGGAGCTGAACTTGCCGCGCCTGCGCGAGGGCAGGGTGCGATTCGTGCATGGCGACGTGCGCGAGCCCGAGGACCTGCGCGCCGCCGGGCCGTTCGACGCGCTCGTGGAGTGCTCGGCTGAGCCGTCGGTGATGGCCGGCGTGGATGGCGCTACGGGCTTTCTGATGCGCACCAACCTGCTGGGTGCCTATCACTGTCTGGAGGAGGCTGCGCGTCAGCGCGCACAGGTGGTGTTCCTGTCGACCAGTCGTGTCTACCCGCTCGCCGCGCTGCGCAAGCTGTCCTTCTATGAGGGCAACACGCGTTTCGAACTGGATGCCGAGCAGGGCCTCCCCGGTGCGTCTGCACGTGGTGTGGCCGAGAGCTTCCCGATGGACGGTGCTCGCTCGCTGTACGGTGCCAGCAAGCTGTCCGCCGAGCTGCTGGTTGCCGAGTACGCCGAGTGCTTCGGGTTGGCGACGGTGGTCGATCGCTGCGGGGTGGTCGCGGGGCCGTGGCAGATGGGCAAGGTGGATCAGGGCGTGTTCACCCACTGGATGCTCGCCTACCATTTCAAGCGGCCGCTTGCGTACATAGGCTTCGGGGGGAACGGCAAGCAGGTGCGCGACCTGCTGCACGTGGCCGATCTTGCCGATCTGGTGGATGACCAGCTGGTGCGTCCTGAGCACTGGGCTGGGGCCGTGGTCAACGTCGGCGGAGGCGTCGATGTGAGCCTCTCGCTACAGGAGACCTCGACGCTGTGCGAGCAGATCACCGGCAACAGCGTGCACGTCTCCGCGACCCCCGTCACCCGGACGGGCGACATGCCCATTTACATCTCTGACTGCCGCACGTTGGGCCGGCTCAGCGACTGGGCTCCGCAACGCGACGCTCGACAGATCCTCGAGGATATCCACGCATGGATATGCGAGAACGAGCGTGTGGTCGCAGCGACACTGGACTAGAAGCCTGCCCAGTGAATCTGGCGCAGGTACCGGATCTGCTGGAAGGCATACCCGGAGCTTTCCGGGTAAGCCACGCGCAGGCAGGATGTGCTGGCCGACTGTGCGGTGTGCACGCAGTGCTGGTAGTCGGCGACATCCGGCCAGCGCCGACCGAGCACGAAGCCGGCAGGATAGCCGATCAGCACCAGGATGGCGAGTAGTGAAACGGGAACCGCGATGGCGTTGCGCAACAGTCGCGGACGGTCGGATAGAGCACGCTGGAGGACGACCAGCGTCACAACGATGGTTGCCAGCAGGAACACGAGCGTCGCGGTGATATATCGGCTGGAGAGAGCCTGGACAGTGCCAAGCTTGAGCCTCCCTACAGCGGTCAGCGCGGCACTGACCACCGCGAACACCCCTAGAGCGATCCAGGGCGCCAGGCGCGGTATGGCTTCTCGATACCGTAGCCATACGTAGCAACACGAGGCGAGGAAGGCGCCCAACAGAGCGGTGCCGCTGAGTGCGGCCGCGATTTGGGTGGTCACGGCGCGGTGGCTGGTCGAGAGTGGATTGCCGAGGTACATCAACACATATCCCACAAAAGCCACCGGATGCTCCAACGCGTAGGTCACAGAACCCTGAGCGGGGCTGGTGCCGTGATAGTGGTAGTAGTAAGGGGTCGCTATCAGCACACCGATGACGGTCCACGCCCACTTCCAAGCTGGCTTCTCACCACGGCAGAACAGGATGATCAGGCCCGCGACCCAGGCCAAGACTCCGGCAGCCAAGGAGTAGTCGGCCACGGTGGCCGCGACAGCTGCAATTCCCAGACGGGTCTTCGAGAGTGGCTGTTCCGAGGACAGTATCGTCACTGTCACGAGCACGCCCAACATGCACAAGAACCACTCGAGCTCCCACCCCCAAATCCAGTTTTCGTACTGGTTGGGTGAGAAGACGAGCCAGGAGAACCCCACCGCCAAGCCCCATCGCGTCACGGGTCGTTCCGGGAACGTTCGCCATACCAGTCTCAGGATCAGAGTGAAAATAAGACCGGCCAAGATCAGGTCGGCCACGATCTCCCACGCGATGGTCCAGTGGGAGATCTTGGCCATGCCCAGCAGCAGCAGGTTCGGAAAGAAGGGGCGGTGCTCGTTGTGCTGCGCCATCACGTCGGCGAATGTAAGAGTGCCGGCGTTCATCTTGTGGATGAGTGGTACCAGGTTGAATTCGTCGTTGAATGGCACAAGGATCGCGTGCTGCCACGTGAACCAAATCAAAATAGACAGCGGCAAGAGTATGGCTGTACCTGCCAGCCAGCGTCTATGGCGTTCCAGTCGGTGTGACACTTTCATGGGTCAATCGGTCCTGAGGCTCCGCTGCGGCGACTGCAGCACGTAATGCCCACGATCTCGGTGTGTGCCACCATTGGCGCTGATCCTACTAGATTGACTGATTCCATGGCGGGGAACGTGGTTGGGGGCATGACGTCCCCAGGTTCCCGGCACCGAGTCTGGGGTACCCAAAGCAGCAGCATTCTGAATTGTTTCTCACTGAATGGATGCGCCCACGTAGCCAGGTCCTGATCCGCGTGAATATCGATCACATTTTTGACCAACGCAGTATTTCCACAGCGAAGGCGTGATCTCGCCGTCGCTACTCACGCCAGCCGCCAGTAGCGAAGGACGGCCGCCACACGGGATCGGCAGCGGGCCGGCCTCGATGCTGGCCGTAACCCAGCGAGATCGCTACCAGGTACCGCCGCTGTAGCTCGGTTCCCTCTCGAGCCGGCCTACCCACCCAGTCCCTTGTTCTCGGGGACGAACTGACTGGCGATGAACGTTGCACCCTGTGGATCGCTGATAACAGTCATCCTGACCCAAGGGGCGTCGAACGGCGCGACGATCACCCGCCCGCCCAGTCCCGTGGCCTTCGCGGCCGTCGCATCGGCGTCGTCTACCGCGAACGTCACGCTCCAGTGGGCGGGAGTATCGGGTTGGTCATCGGCGATCGGATCGAGTGTTGCGACAACATCCTCAAAGCCGTTCGGGGCGCCGCTCTCCGCCATGCGCTGACGCAGTCCGGGATCGCTCTTTTCCAGGAAGGCGCCATAGCCTGGCAGCCGCCACATTTGGACACCGCCGTCGAGGCCGAGCGCCTGCCACCCGAACAGCGAGTCGTAGAAGGACTGGGCGCCTTGCACGTCTCGTGTATTCAGGCCGTTGAAGTTGAGCGAGCCGGGTTCGTTGACGATTTGCGCGCCCTTGTGCCGCATCGCCTGCCACACGCAGAACACCGCTCCCTCGGGGTCGGTGAGCACAGCCATCCGACCCGCATCGAATACATCGAATGGGTCCGCCACGACGCGTCCGCCCGCATCACGCACTTTCGCGGCTGCCTCGTCGGCGTCCTCGACCCAGACGTAGGTGTTCCACGTGGCTGTCGGGGGCGCGTTCTCGGGCTGTGAGCCCACCGCGGCCACGGCGCCGCCACGCAGGCTCGCGATGAAATATTTGCCGGCTGAGTCCGGCGGCATCGCGTCCTTGAAATCCCATCCGAAGAGGCCGCCGTAGAAGGCGATTGCGGCCTCTGGGTCGGGCTGGCTGGTATCGACCCAGCACGGAACGCCGGGCAGATATCCGTCTCGCTCGGGCATTTGGGTGCTCCCTTCTGACTTTGTTGACATCGCGACTGCATCGAGCGGGCGCCCAAGACCCCGTCCAGCCTCTGAGTGGCATGATCTCGGGAAGATGCTCGCGGACAGCTTCCAGGAAACCACATCCCCGAGGAGGAATCGATGGGCTTCGACCAATATCACGAGCCGCCGCAGGAGCTCCCTGAGGAGACGCGCACGTTCGCAAGGCTGTGTGCCTCGCTGACCGAGGAGGCGGAAGCGATCGGCTGGTACGAGCAGCGCCTGGCGGTCGAGCGTGACCCTGAAGCGCGGGGTGTGATGGCGGATGCCGTGGGCGAGGAGTACAAGCATTTCTGCATGGACCTCGAGTTCCTTCTCCGCCGCAAGCCGAAGTGGCGGGAAATCGCCCAAGGAGTGCTCTTGCGGGAGGGCGACATCGTCGAGCACGGGGAGGCGGCGGAGGCCGCCGCAGGAGATTCCGCCTCAGCCGAGGCTCCTTCCTCGGAGTTGCCTGTCTTGGCCGGCACGCTGGGCATCGGAAGCCTGAAGGAGGGGCAATGAGCCATCTACTACGCGAGCACGCGCCGATCACCGAGACCGGCTGGAAGACGATTGACGAGGAGGCTCGCGAGCGCCTGCTGCCAGGCCTCGCCGGTAGGCGACTGGTCGATTTCTCCGGACCCCATGGCTGGGAGTACTCGGCAACCAACCTCGGTCGTGTCGAGGATGACGACGTCAGCCCGATCAAGGGCGTGGAGGCAAATCGCCGGGTCGTCCTCCCGCTCGTCGAGTTGCGTGCACGCTTTACGGTCTCTCGCGAGGAGCTCAGAGCCGGCGACCGTGGTGCCGAGGACATCGATTTCGATGCTCTAGACATCGCCGCCCAGAGCATTGTCGAAGCGGAGAACCTCGCTGTGTTTCACTCTTGGCCAAAGGCAGGAGTCGACGGGATCGGCGAATGCTCGCCGCACGACGCCATTCACAGCGACGGAGGTGTCGAGAAGTATCCGGCGCATGTCGCCCGTGCTGTGGAGTTGCTGTTGCGCAAAGGGATCGCCGGACCGTATGGTTTGGCATTGGGTCGCGAGCAATACACACGCGTCGTGGAGAGCGCCGAGCACGGCGGCTATCCGCTGCTCGATCATCTGCGCAAGATCCTCGAGGGCCCGATCGTGTGGGCGCCGGGCGTGAAGGGGGCGGTCGTGTTGAGCATGCGCGGTGGTGATTTCAACTTCGTATCCGGCCAGGATCTCTCGGTCGGCTACGAGTCTCACGACAGCGACACGGTCACGCTCTACCTGGAGGAGTCCTTCAGCTTCCGCGTGCTCACGCCCGAGGCAGCCGTACCCATATCTCCACTGGAGAGCTAGCGTCTCTGCGACAACTCGGCGTCGCGCTTTTCGAGCAGTTTGAGCCAGATCTCGCTTCGCGTCGGAAAGGCGGGGACAGCTTCTGAGAGGCGCTTGGCCGGAATTTCGCCGACGATCGCGATCGTCGCGGCGTGCAGCCACTCGGCGACGTCCACACCCGTGAACGTCGCACCGACGAGCACGGCGCGGTCTTCGTCGAACACCAACCGCGAGGTCCCAGGAGTGTCGTGCCCGTAAAAGCTCGCCCCTGCCGTGCCCGAGCTGGAGACATCGTAGGCGCGCGCATCGATTTCCTGCTCCCGAGCTCCCTGCAGCGTGAAACCCACCGCGGCCACCTGCGGTTCGGTGAACACCACTCGCGGTGTGATCGCGGCTTCACGGGTCGCGCGGGCAGCGTCTGTGCCTTCGATCGCGCTCGAGACAACACGGGCCTGATACTTGCCCATGTGGGTCAGCAGTGAGCGTCCGTTGACGTCGCCGATCGCAAACAACCACGGCATGTCCTTCACTCGCAGCGTGTCGTCTACCGCGATCGACTTGCCTGGCTCCAAGCCGACGCTCTCGAGTCCCAGATCGTCGGTCAGCGGACGGCGCCCAACCGCCACGAGGATCTCCTCGGCTTGGAGGCGCTCACCGTCGTCCAGGATCACGGTGACAGCACCCTCGTCTCGGTGAACTGCCTTCGCCTTGGCTCCCAGATGAATCTCCACACCACGCTCCAGTAGGGCATCGCGCAGCTGTTCACCCGCGAACGGCTCCTCGCGTGGCAGCAGACGTTGCTCTGCCTCGATCAGTACCACCTTCGCGCCAAGCGAGCTGTAGGCCTGTGCCATCTCCACGCCGACCGCGCTCCCGCCGAGTATCGCCAGGCTGGTCTGGATGTTTTGTGCGGTCGTCGCCTCTCGATTCGTCCAAGGCTTGGCCTCGGCCAGACCCGGGATCGGCGGCATCGCGGCGTGGCTGCCCACGGCGATGACCACCGCCTGTCGCGCCTCGTAGGTCTGCTCGTTCACACGCACGCGCCGCTCGCCTTCGAGGCGACCGTGGCCGCGTATCAGTGCGATCCCATGGTCTTCCAGCCAGGGAAGTTGCCGTGAGTCGTCCAGTTTGTGGATGACCTCGTCGCGGCGCCTCAATACCGCATCCACGTCGAGCCTGCCCGTGACAGCCTGCGCGGCGCCCGGAACCCGACGCACCTCAGCCAGCGCCTCGGCTGGGCGCAACAGCGCCTTCGAGGGCATACAGGCATAGAAGGCACACTCGCCTCCAACCAGATGCGACTCGACCAAGGCGACCTCGTTGCCGCGTTCGGCGAGACGTCCTGCCACCACCTCGCCGGCGGGGCCGGCGCCGATCACGATCACGTCGAACGTCCGCGTCGTCGGCGCCTTCATTCGCGTGGACATTACCCGGAGGGGAGGCTCACAAACTGATCCGTCCGTAGGCTGAGCTGAGCACGAGCTCGAGCTCAGCCAAGACGTCGAGGTGTCGGCGTGCCCAGGCGATCGCCAACCCTGGCTGCAATCTGTCCCCGCCGATCACGTGCTCGAGTACGACCGAACCGTTGTGAATGAGCGCCGTTCCACCGGTACTACTCAGCTCAGGGTCAGGCAAAGACGCCGCTTGTGCGATAGATCTCCCGAAAGACTCGTACCAGTCACAGCGGGCCTGTCGTTCGTCGTCGAGCGCGTCGCGCGCCTCGACCAGCCGAGGCAGCTCGTCGTCGATCGGTGCCAGACGCATGAATGAATGAGCGTCCTGGAGCAGGCGGGCAACTCTCCGCACGCGACCGGCGCCGGTGGCAAGCAGCGCGAGATCGTTGATGCTCCGCCGCCCGGAACCGCCGTTGGCGAGGTAGTCGCGCATCGCGGCATCGAGCAGCTGTGCGGTAGCGAACGCTTCGCGGGCAGCGAGGCTCGAGTGAGCCTGCTCGCCGTCGCCAAGCAGCGCCGCGATCGTCGCATCGAGGTAGTGCGCGGCGCCGTCGTACGCCGCGCCGATCGCGCCGCGCAGGATCGCGGCCGCGCCGCGCGGCCAGAGCAGGAGGCCGACAAGCAGGCTGACACCGGCACCGATCGCGACGTCCTCGACACGCACCAGACCAACCCTCCAACCGGCAGGGTGGATCAGGTTGAACAGCACGAGCACGACGATCGTGAAAGCTCCCTGGCCGGCCGCGAACGAAATCGCCTGAGGTGCATATGCGGCCAGCAGTACGGCAAAGGGCAGCACCGCCCAGAGCACGCCGCGATCGCCGCCGACCGCGACCACGATCAGGCCGCCGACGACGATCCCCGCCAGCGTCCCGAGCAACGCCGAGGCGATCGTCGCGCTCGTCGAGAGCGCACTCGATCTCAGCACCGACATCGTGCCGAGCACGATCCAGAACGAGTTCTGCAGGTCGGCGAGCTGTCCGACCAGGACCGCGAGCGCCAGTCCTATGGCCCAGCGCAAGCTGTTGCGCAGCCACACCGACCTTGTGCTGGCGTGCGTCTGCACCAGCCGCCGAGCGGTGCCGATGCGCGTGCGCAGTGTTTGCTTCGACATCGTCTTGGCGCGATCCTCACAGGCTTGCAGGGCGTCTTGGCCAGCCTGCAGGACCCCGAAGGAGAGTGCGCGCAACCGGTAGGCCTCGTCCAACTCGATCTCAGCCTCAGCCTCGTCGCGGTCGGGTTGCATGTGTTCGAAGTGCTCTAGCTGAGCCCGTCCGAAGACCTCATGCGCCCCTCTCAGCCGGGCCAGCTCGAGTGGCAGGTCCGACCCCCCGCCCTCGAGGCGCGCCGCCACGCATCGCAACGCGGTGGCCGCTGCTGCCTCGATCTCGGCGCGCTCGGCGGGACACGGAGCCACTGTGCTCGCCAGGGCGGGCAGGCGCTCCGCGATTCGCAGCATCCAGCCAAGGTCCTCGATCAGGCGCGCGAGCGCGGCAGTTGGGCCGGTTGTCCCACTGGGACGTTGCGTCATCGAAACGAAGCGACCGCGCACGGCGACCGTCGCTGCATGCGTATTTTGCGCGGCGGTGTCGGCAACGGGACGATTGTCTCGAGAGCGTGCCTCCACCAACTCCGCCAGCGAGCGTGTGGCCTGCGCGGCTTCTCGGCGGAGCGCACTGCGCGGGCGGCTGGGCCACAGCAGTAGCGCCGCTGGGATGCAGAGTGCTCCCGCAAGACCCCAGCCGGCCAATCGTGTGGGGATCTCGGCTGCGTCTGCCGGAACCATCACAGGCAGCACGAACGTCAGTGTCACGGCTGCCCGCGCGGCCACGATGTAGTCGTCGAGCACGCCTGCGAACAGGATTGTGAAGGCAACGAGTCCCATCGCGATCGTCGCGAGCCAGGTCGAGCGCGAGCAGAGCGTTCCGAGCACGATCAACACGGCGCCGCCCGCCAGCAGCAGGAGGTAGGCGCGTAGACGTGCATGCCGGGAGCCGCCGAAGTCGGCGAAAACGAGCAACGCCATCGAGCCGAAGGCCCCAAACAGAGCCATCTGCTTGCTGTCTATGACCACCAGCGAGAGGGCAAAGGCGAGCGGCGTCACTATCGCCGCTCGCAGGGCGCTCTTGAGCACGAACATCCCCGGGTCCGCTGCGCGCAGGCGGGCGATCATCGAGACCTGCGGCAATCGAGCGCGTTGGCCACCGATCTCAGCCTGGGGTTCTCAGATCTCCGCTGCAAGACGCTCATGAACGGAGCGTACGGCGCTTGAGCCCTCACCGACCGCCGCGGCGACTCGCTTCATCGAACCGTGGCGCACGTCGCCGGCGGCAAACACGCCGGGCACCGATGTCTCGAACGGCAGCGGACCGGATGCACCCACGATTGGCGGCTCGGGCAACTGGCGGTCGGTGAGAACGAATCCATCTTGGTCGAGCAGCACGCCGCCTCCCAGCCAGGTGGTGGCAGGACGGGCACCGATGAAGCAGAACAGGCCTGAGCAGGGAATCGTCTGTTGCCCGCGAGTAGCCGTGCTGTTGAGCGTCACCTGCTCGAGATGGTCCTGGCCGGCGAGTCCCTGGACTTCGACCCCGGTGAGGAGATCGATTTTCGGATCGGCCTCGATCCGCTCGATCAGATACTGCGACATGCTCTGGCGAAGATCATCGCGCCGGATCGCGATCGTGACCATGCAATTGTGCTGGCCTAGGTAGATAGCTGCCTGGCCTGCGGAGTTCCCTCCGCCGACGATCACGACCGACGCTCCACTGCAGACCCGCGCCTCGAGGTCGGTTGCCGCGTAGTAGACGCCTGCGCCCTCGAAACGGCTCAGATCCTTCACAGGCAGCCGCTGGTAGCGCGCTCCGGATGCCACGATGACCGCGCGTGTCGGGATCTCGCTGCCGTCGCGCAGGATGACAACGTGGAAGCCCGCCTCGGCCCGCAGGCCCACCACTTCGCACGGGGCGTTCAGTCGAGCGCCGAGTCGCATCGCTTGAACGGCCGCTCTCGCGGTGAGGTCTCCACCGGAGATGCCATTTGGGAATCCCGTGTAGTTCTCGATCCGAGAGCTCGTGCCGGCTTGGCCGCCGATAGCGACCGCATCGAGGGAGACAGTGCTCAGACCCTCCGATGCGCCGTAGACAGAAGCGGCCAGGCCGGCCGGTCCGCTGCCGACGACTACGAGATCGAAGATGAACCCGGGCGTTGGGGTAAAGGTAAGCCCGAGGTGCTCCGCGAACGTCGCCGCCGAGGGACGACGCAGTACCTCCGTAGGTGTGATTACCACTGGGGTGTCCTGCGGGCTCAGTTCCATGCTCTTCAGCAGAGCATCCACGTCCTCGGCGTCCTCGACGTCGATCCAGGAATGGGGGATACGAGAGTGCTCGGCAAACGCCCGCAAGCTCATCGCCTCGGGCGAGTACCTCGACCCGATGATTCGGATCACCTTGGCCCCCGCTCCGGATCGCAGGATCTCCCGCCGCGCGACGAGCGCACCGAAAATGGTGTCGGCGAGCGCCGGCCGTTGACTCATGAGCCGACGGAACTCGGGCTGTGGGATCACCAGGACTCGTGCCGCTTGGGTGGCACGGCAGTTCAGGAAGCGGCGCTGGCCGGTCAACAGGGTCAACTCGCCGATGAAGCTGCCGGGTCCAAACACGAGGATGGGGGTCTCGTCCTCCTCGTCGGGTCGCAGGATCTCGACCTCACCCTCGAGCACGACGAACAGGTCGTAGGTCGCCTCTCCGGCCTGAAAGAGCAACTCTCCGGCCACGAACCGCCGCTCGCCTCCGAACTCGGCTATTTCTGAGAGCTCGGAGGCGCTCAGTACCGGAGAGGCGGCGGCATCTCGATCGCTACGCGCGTCGTTCATCGTAGGAAGTCTGGCGCATGCGCCAAGGTCCTCAATCGATGAGGCGCTTGCCCAACCGCCAGATCGCAAGCCGCCACATTGCGAGCGCGAACACGATCAACACCGCGGCATGCCCGATGTCGGCGACGCCAAGGTTTCCCAGCGAGGCGTCGCGCACGAGCTGCACGCAGTAGTACAGCGGGTTGAACTTCGCGATCGTGCGCAGTACGGCCGGCAGTTGAGAGACGGGGAAGAACGTGCCGGCGACAAGAAACATCGGTGTGAGCACCGCGCTGGTTATGTAGTTGAAGTTGTCGATCGTCTTCGCAACTGCTGCAACGGTCACGCCAAACCCGGCGAATCCGAAACCTGTGACAAAGCCGATGAACGGCACCAGCAGCATCCCCGCGTTCGGTTCCAGCCCGAAAGCGATCCCCACAAGCAGCGGCGCCATCCCGTACACACCGGCCCTGATCGAGATCCACAGCATCTCCGCGGTAACCAGCTCCTCGACGTCCACCGGAGCGGCCAGGATCGCGTCGTAGGTGCGCTGGAATTGCCAGCGGATGAATGTGTTGAACATCCCGGGGAAGGCGGAGGAGAACAGCACGGCGGTGGCCACGACGCCGGTCGCCACGTACTGCTCGTACTTCAGCCCCGCTATGTGGGGCAGAAGTGAGCCGAAGCCCAACCCGAACGCGAGCAGGTAGATCGTCGGCTGCACGATCGAGGAGAACGTCGTCGCCTTCCAGTAGCGCCCGAAGATGGCCACGTCGCGGCTCATCACGCCGGCGAGCGCCGCCGGTTCGAGGCGGCGGATGCGTCGCGGCTCGCGCTTGGTCTGCTGGGTCTGTGGCAGCGTGCTCAAAACGCGATGCCCCCCGCGCGCGCGGGGGGCATCGCTATTTTGCGATGACGCACGCAGCCCCTCATTCGATCTCCTCGCCAGTCAGCGCCACAAACGCGTCCTCCAGGTTTGCGGGACGACGCACTCCCTCAGGAGCTGCCCCGTCAAGCGTCTCGGCGTGCATGATCGCCACCGCCGGCCCGCTGCGTCGGCTCGACCAGCCGTTGCTCGACGCCAGCTCGCTCACCTGCGCCAAGTGCTCGGGCGGGCCGTACACCTCCACGACCTGCTCGCCGGCGTACTGTCTCACCAGCTCGGCGGGCGTTCCCTGCGCGACGATCTTGCCGTGGTCCATCACCGCAACGGTGTCCGCGAGCCGCTCTGCCTCCTCGATGTAGTGCGTGCTCATCAGCGCCGTCACGCCACTAGAGCGCAGACCGTCGATCAACGACCACAGCTCCTGGCGCACCTGTGGGTCGAGGCCGACCGTCGGCTCGTCGAGCAGCACCAGTCGCGGCTGATGAATGAGTCCGCGAGCGACCAGCAGCCTCCGGCGCATGCCGCCCGAGAGGTCGCGCACGATCGTGTCCGCGCGGGGCACCAGGTTGGCGATCTTCAGCGCCCGCTGCACCGCCGCCGGACGCTCGCCGCGCGGCACGCGGTACAGGCGCGCGTACACCGTCAGGATCTGCCGGCAGGTGAGCTCGACGTCGAGGTTGTCGAGCTGCGGAACGACGCCCATCTCCAGGCGCGACTGCTTGGATTCACGCGGTAGCGAGTAGCCGAGCACCGACAGCTCGCCTTCGTCGGCCAGCGTCTGGGCTGTGAGCATTCGCATCGTCGTCGACTTGCCCGCGCCGTTGGGGCCGAGCAGGCCGAAGCAGATGCCCGGCGAGACCTCGAGATCGAGGCCGTTCACGGCCACGATGTCGCCATAGCGCTTGACCACGCCGCGCAGCGAGATCGCCGGCTCGCCGCCGTGCGTGGGCGTCCCAAAGTCATCTCTCTCTTGCAACTCCCCCATCTCCCGACACTCTACGGGGAGCCGCCGATATCGATAGGCAAGGGCGCCTACGAGGCCGCTGCCCGCAGCATCGAGCGTGCCCTGCCGAGCAACCAGACCCATTCTCAGACGAGACTGACGGTCCGTGACCGGCCCAGCGCGGCCCCGCTCGCATCGAGTGCCTGCACGGCGAAGAAAGGCCCGGCCGAGGTGCTGTGCAGGGCGCTCTCGAAGCCGCGCGCGCTCGTGCTGGACATGGGCGTGAGCGTCGCGGCCCCTCGGCCCGCCAGCAGTTGCCACGCTTGAACGCCTGTCGCTCCGTTCCAGCTGGCATAAGCGGTCATCCCCGCCCGACCGTCGCTGTTGACGGCGATCGCCGGGGCTTCCGCGGGTAGGCCGCTCCACGGCAGGCGAAAGGCCCGGTAGGACTGATACTTCTCGCCGAGCACCGCGTCGAAGACGAGCCTGCCCGAGCGCTCGAATTCCGAGACACGCGGTACTTCGCCCCAGCCGATGAAGACGTTGCCGTTGTCGAGCAGCTGCATGTTGCCCTGACTGCCGGTCAAGATCTTCGGATGGGTGTACTGGCGCAGCAGCGTTGCCGTCATCGCCTGCTCGTCGACGTCGAGGATCAGCCCGCGCGAGAGCTTCTCGACCGCCGGGGTGGCGCCGTTGTCGAAGATCGTCAGCGTTCCGTCCGGTTGGCGGCGCGCGTCGTGCTGCCAGGCGAAGTTGCTGCCCGGGGCCATCTCGAAGTCGCTGTGCTTGCCGCCCAGACGCCACAGGATCGCGCCTTTGCGGTCGAGCTTGTAGATGGTGTGGGTGCTGCGCGATGAGACGAGCAGATTGCCGTCGCTGTCGAGGTCGACAGAGTTGATGTGAAAGAAGTCCCAGTTCTCGGCTTCGACCGGCGCGTAGGACTCCTCGAGCGGTATGCGATCCAGGCTGTGCCACTCGAGCAGCACCTTGCCGCTGGCCAGGTCCACCTCCTGGAAGATCGCGTCTTGGATCGTGCCTTTGCGGGGGCCGCCGACCGGGGTCAGGTCGGCGCCTGTGATCACATAGCTCGTCAGCAGCGCGGTGTTGCGCGGGGTGATCACGAACTCGTGCAGGTCACCGTGCAGCCCACGCGCGGCCTGCACGCGGCGGACCGTGCGGTAGGCGGAGTCCGCGATCACGTATTCGCCCACACCGTGGCCGTATTCGATCGCTCCCTCCCACCAGGTGAGCACCGGCGCGCCGCGGTAGCTTTGCACCCTGAAGTTGGCCGTGACCTTGTCTTCCAGCGGGTTCTCCCAGATGGGCTGGCCGCCGGCGTCCACGATCACCGCGCCCACCTGACCGACGGGAATGTTGTAGGGCGCGATGAAGATCGGATCGCTCGAGGCTCCCTGCTCGTTGCGAGTGACCGTCAGAGAAGGGATGCGCAAGTCCGGTCGCGTGTGCCAGATGGGCGGCTTGGGCGGGCCCGGGTTGGGCGGCGTCAGCGCGCTGGCGACGATCTCTCCGAGAACTCCGCTCAGGCCAAGCCCGACCGCGCCCACTCCGGCGGAGCGCAGCAACTGACGGCGCGTGATCGTGCGGGTCATCTGTACTCAGGAAAGCGCATCGAGGGAAAGCTCACCTGAGGACTCTCTCAAGCCAGTCTGAAGAGCAGCGAAGAACGGCGCGAGACTGGCGAGCGGCGGATGTGCTCGTCATACACTCTCGGGATGGGCTCGACGCGCATCGATGGGACCGCGCCGGCTGGAGCGGATCTCGCGGGCGCCACTGAGGACGGCGTGCTTGCGGAGGTGATCCGCACGGTGGCGCTCACGAAGGTCTACGAGGGCGCTGACTTCGCCGCCGTGGACGGTCTCGACCTGACGGTGCGCGCCGGTGAGATCTTCGGCCTGCTCGGACCTAACGGGGCGGGCAAGACGACGACCGCCGGGATGCTCACGACCCGCGTCATCCCTTCCTCGGGAGAAGCCTGGATCGGCGAGGTAGACGTGATCTCAAGTCCGGCGCTCGCCAAGCAGCTGATCGGGATGGTCTCCCAACAGAACACGCTCGACCGCCAGCTCACTGTGTGGGAGAACCTTTACTTCCACGGTCGCCTGTTCGGCGTCAGCGCGGCCGACTCGACGCGCATCGCCGATGAGCTGCTCGAGCAATTCCAGCTTGCCAAGTGGGCGAAGGCGTCAGTGTTCGCCCTCTCCGGCGGTATGGCTCAACGCCTGATGGTGGCGCGCGCGATCTTCCACCGCCCGGCCGTGCTGTTCCTGGACGAGCCCACGGCGGGCTTGGATCCCCAGAGCCGTCTGGCACTGTGGGAGATCCTGGGCGAGCTCAATCGCGATGGACAGACGATTCTCTTGACAACCCATTACATGGAGGAGGCCGACCAGCTGTGCGAGCGCGTGGCGATCATGGATCACGGCAAGATCCTCGCGCTCGACACTCCCGCGAACCTGAAGCAGTCGGTCGACGCCGACACGATCGTGACGGTCAAGGCCGATGGCGACATGGACGCGCTTGCTGCGTCGCTGTCCAGCGGGATCGAGGGCGCCACGCGTACGCGCGTGGTCGAGGGCGGCGTGGAGCTACACGTGCAAGGGGTCAAGCGGCTCGTGCCGAGCGTGGTCGACGTAGCCGAGCTTGGTGGCTTCGAGGTGGCCGACCTGTCGGTCGCCGAACCCAGCCTCGAGACCGTGTTCATCAACCTGACGGGCAAGGAGCTACGCGACTGATGCTGAGGTCCAGTCTTCGCCAGTTCGCCTGTGCTTCCCGGGTGGTTTGTGCTTCCCAGGTGGTTGGCGCTCGCCAAGCCGTTGGCACGTGTCGCACCGTCCTGGGGTCGCCCGACTGATGGCTACTCCCGTCACCACTCCCGCTGAGCCGATCGGCCGGCCCACCGGCCACGCGCCGATCACGCTGAAGCCGACCCGCTCGACGATGGCGGCGAGCCGCACCGCTCTGCGCGCGCTGATCCTGCGCGACCTAGTCGTGTTGCGCAAGAACTTTGGCGAATTCGTGGTGCGCACGATCATCCAGCCGTTCCTGCTCGTGTTCGTGTTCCTGTACGTGTTTCCCTCGATCGGCCAGGGCGTCGGCGGGGGTGGGGGAAAGGTGGCCGAGTCGGCCTTCGCCACGGTGTTGGTGCCTGGCGTCGTTGCGATCTCGATCATGTTCCAAGGGATCCAGGCGGTCGCGCTACAGCTCTCCGCCGAGTTCGGCTACACACGCGAGATCGAGGACCGCGTGCAGGCACCTTGTCCGATCTGGTTGGTGGCCATCTCCAAGGTGCTCTCCGGCGCCGTGCAGGGAGCTCTGGCGGCAGTGATCGTGTTCCCGATCGCCGCGGTCATCCATGCGCCGGGAGTGCACGCCCACTTGACCGTCAACTGGCCGGTGCTGCTGACCTTGATCCCGCTCGCGTGCGTGGCGATGACCTCGCTCGGGCTGTTGCTCGGAACGGTGTTCGAGCCGCGCAACATCGGCTTGATGTTCGGATTCGTTGTGCTGCCACTCACCTTCCTCGGCGGTACCTACTATCAGTGGACGAAGCTCGCTCCCGTACAGGTCTATGGCATCCACTGGCTGCAGATCATCGTGCTCGTCAATCCGCTGATCTATGTGGCCGAGGGGATGCGAGCCGCGCTCACTCCGATCCCACACATGTCACTTTGGGCGGTGTATCCCGTGCTTGTCGCCTTCTGTGCCGGCTTCCTGGCGCTCGGCCTGCGCAGCTTCCGCAAACGCGTGCTCGTGTAGGCGCTCGCTCGCCGGTGGCATGCCGGCCGGCGCGCAGTGCCGAGCCCGTGTGAGCCGGCGGGGATTGGGACGACCGGCGACTCCTGCTTGTATGGACATCCATGAGCTCTATCGAGGTCACCCACTTCACCGATCCCGGCTGCCCGTGGGCCTATTCGGCGAGCCCCGCGCTTGCGGTGCTGCATTGGCGCTACGGCACGCAGCTGCGCTGGCGCCTTGTGGTGATCGGTCTCACCGAGAGCGCCGAGCAGTACACGAGCCGTGGATACACCCCGGTGCGGGCGGCCCACGGCTACATGCGTTTCCGCCGCTTCGGCATGCCGTTCGCGACCGCTCCCCGCGCGCGCATCACGGCCACCGCGCGGATGTGTCGCGCGATCGTGGCAACACGCCTGATCCACCCCGAGCGGGAGCACGCCGTGTTCAGGGCGCTGCAGTTCGCTCAGTTCACGAGCACGCTCGTGCTCGACGATGCGCACGACATCGCCACCGCGCTCGAGCGCGTACCCGGGCTGGATGTGGAGGCGATCGTGGGTGCGCTCGACACCGAGCAGGTGAGCGCTGCGTACGAGGCCGATCGTAGGTTTGCCCGCACGGCCGCTGGCGGTCCCACCGAGTTCCAGGGCAAGTCTGCTCAAAGTGACGGGCCAGTGCGCTATACGGCGCCATCGCTGATCCTGCGCGCGGGAGAGCGCGCATTGGAGGGCGGTGGCTTTCAGCCAGTGGAGGCCTACGACGTGCTGATCGCCAATCTCGATCCCACACTCGAACGCGAGCCGCCGCCTGAGAGTCCGCTCGATGCGCTGCAACGCTTTCCCGAGGGACTCGTGACCCAAGAGGTCGCGGCGATCATGACGCGCGGCAACGACGCCCCTGACCGGGTGGCCGCTGAGAGTGCGCTGGTTGAACTGGTGGGGGAGGGCAGTGCGCGCCGCGCGGCGCTCGGTGACGATGCCCTGTGGCTCGCAAGCAGCTGACACCGACGCCGTTGTGTATCCCGCACGCTGGAGCCGATGTCTGCGCGGGCGTGCGCCGATCGACCTCGCGAGCAGCTGACACCGACGCCGTTGCGCATCCGGCAGGCTGGAGCCAACGTCCGCGCGGGTGCGGGTAATCGACCTCGGAGATGTAGCCTCTCCCGACATGCCCGTCACTGTGACACTGCCCGATGGCAAGGCGCTGGAGCTTGTCGACGGCGCCACCGGCGCCGACGCCGCCGCGGCGATTGGGCCAGGGTTGGCCAAAGCTGCGCTGGCAATCGAGGTGAGCCGGTCCGGTGAGGAATCCAGGTCGCCCGACGCCGACCCGGTTTCGCACCCTGAGGTTCGCGACCTGGCGCGGCCACTGCCCGACGGTGCACAGATCGCGATCCTCACCGCCAAGAGCGGCGATCCCTCACTCGCGCTGATTCGCCACGACGCCGCGCACGTGCTGGCAAGCGCTGTGATGGAGCTGTGGCCCGGCGTGAAGATCTCGATCGGGCCGTCGATCGAGAACGGCTTCTACTACGACTTCGACTTCCCCGACGGCGTCTCCATCTCCGATCAGGACTTCCCCGCGATCGAAGCGAAGATGGCCGAGCACGTGAAGGCGGGGGAGGCGTTCGTGCGCGAGGACGTCTCGGTGCAAAGCGCGCGTGAGCGCTTCGTGCACGAGAGCCAGGACTACAAGATCGAGCTGATCGACGACCTCGTCAGGGATGCACCCGCCGAGCATCCGCTGGAGAGTGTCTCGCTCTACACGAATGGGCCATTCACCGACCTGTGTCGCGGCCCGCATGCGCCCAGCACCAAGACCGTCGGCGCCTTCAAGCTGCAGTCGCTCGCCGGCGCTTACTGGCGCGGCGACTCCAAACGCAAGATGCTGACCCGCATCTACGGCACCGCCTTTCACACGAAGGCTCAGCTCAACGAGTACCTGGAGCGCCTGGAGCAGGCCGCCCAGCGCGACCACCGCAAGCTCGGGCGCGAGCTCGGGCTGTTTCACTTCTCAGACGTGTCGCCCGGCGCTGCGTTCTGGCTGCCCGCAGGCACTGGCATGTACAACGCGCTCGTGTCGCTCTCGCGCGAGATGGGCTCGGAGCGTGGCTACAGCGAGGTGAAGACTCCGCTGATCTACGACGCCGAGCTGTGGAAGATCTCCGGGCACTGGGGCAAGTACAAGGAGAACATGTTCACCGTGCAGGTCGAGGAGCGCGAGATGGGCGTGAAGCCGATGAACTGCCCCGGGCACGCCCACCTGTTCAACAGCAGCCGTCACTCCTACCGCGACCTGCCCGTGCGTTACTCAGAGCCCGGTCTGCTGCATCGCAACGAGGCCTCGGGCGTATTGCACGGACTGCTGCGCGTCAGGCACTTCGCCCAGGACGACGCCCACATTTTCTGCAGCGAGGAGCAGATCCAGGACGAGGTGGCTGGCTGCCTGGAGTTCGCATTTGCCACCTATCGCCTGTTCGACTTCGACGTGCGTCTGGAGCTCTCGACGCGGCCCGAGCAGCGCGTGGGCTCAGACGAGCTGTGGGATCGCGCCGAGGAAGCTTTGACGAACGCGCTCGATTCACAAGGTCTCAGCTACGAGCTGAACCCCGGCGACGGCGCCTTCTATGGGCCGAAGATCGACATGCACATGACCGACTCGCTCGGACGCTCCTGGCAGCTCGGCACGGTGCAGCTCGACTACAACATGCCTGAGCGCTTCGGGCTCAGCTACACGGGCGCCGACAACGCCGAGCACCAGCCCGTGATGATCCACCGTGCGCTGTTCGGCTCCTACGAGCGCTTCATCGGCATCATGATCGAGCACTACGGGGGCGAGTTCCCACTGTGGCTGGCGCCGGTGCAGGCGATCGTGCTGCCGATCTCCGAGCGCCTGAACGAGTACGCCGAGAGCGTGCGTGAGCAATTGAGAGTGGCCGGCTTGCGCGTCGAGCTCGACGATCGTGGCGAGTCGGTGGGGCGCAAGATCCGTGAGGCGGAGCTGCGCAAGATTCCGAACATGCTGGTCGTGGGCGACCGTGAGGCCGAGAGCGACAGCGTGTCGCTACGCGAGCATCGCGGCGGCGATCGCGGCAGTGTGACGGTGGCTGAGCTGGTCGAGACGCTCCTCGGCGAGATGCGTGCTCGCGGCGAGCAGGAACAGGTTGGTTAGGAACAGTCGAATGTCAGGTGAGCAAAAAGTCCTTGTGCACGGCGCCGCGACCGCTATACTCGGCCGCCTTGAAGCTCGGAATCCATTCACGGCGCAGCGCGTAGTCTCAACTTGACGCGCATCCCCACAAGCTAGTGGCCGTTCCACGCAGGTTCGACCGTCGGCCTCCCGAGCGGGACCTTACGAGGATCAACGATCGCATCCGGGTTCCGGAGGTGCGCGTGATCGACGACGAGGGCAACCAGGTCGGGATGATGAAGACTCCCGACGCGGTCAAGTTCGCTCAAGAACGCGATCTCGATCTCGTCGAGGTCGCTCCTGAGGCCAAACCGCCCGTATGCCGGGTGCTCGACTACTCCAAGTACAAGTACGAGCAGGCCCAGAAGGTCAAGCAAGCGCGCAAGCACCAGCAGCAGATCACGATCCGCGAGATCAAGTTCCGTCCGAAGATCGCCCAACACGACTACGACACCAAGAAGCACCATGTCGAACGCTTCCTGCGCCACAAGGACAAGGTCAAGATCACGATCATGTTCCGCGGTCGCGAGGTCACCCACCCCGAGCGCGGCGTGATGATCCTCGACCGCTTGGCCGAGGAGCTGGCGGCGCTTGGCGTCGTCGAGCAGCGTCCCACCCAGGACGGGCGCAACATGACGATGATGCTCGGACCCTCCAAGGCCGTGCTCGCGGGCAAGGCCGACGAGATCGCGGAGGCTGCTGACGGTTCTGTTGCGCCCGACGGAGCTCCGGAGGCAGTCGATGGTTCGGCTGCGCTCGATGTGGCTGTAGATGGTTCTGTTGCGCCCGATGGCGTTGTGGAGGCCGCCAACGGTTCGGTTGCGCCTGAGGATGCCGGTGAGCCGGCCGCCGAGGTTGCTTCCGAGGGCGTGCCCGCCGTGGTCGTAGAGAGCCAGAACGGCGCCTCCGACGGCGCCGTGTCATAATCATCGGCTCGTCATGCCCAAGATGAAGACACACAGCGGCGCGAAGAAGCGCTTCAAGGTGACCGGCACCGGCAAGGTGCGGGCCAGGCACTCATACTCGAGCCACATTCTCGAGAAGAAGTCGCCCAAGCGCAAGCGCACGCTGGCCAAACCCGTGATCCTCTCCGATCACGACACGCCGCGTGTGAAGCGGCTGCTCGGAGTGGGCAAATGACGCGTGTGAAGCGGTCTGTGGCCGCACGCAAGAAGCGCAAGGCGACGCTCGAGTTGACGAAGGGCTTCCGCGGCGAGGCGCACTCCAACTACAGACGCGCCAAGGAGGCGCTGATGAAGGCGGACGCCTACGCCTACCGCGACAGGCGCAACCGCAAGCGCGATTTCCGCAGGTTGTGGATCACGCGCATCAACGCCGCAGCACGCCAGAACGGGATGAGCTACTCCCAGTTCATGCACGGCCTCTCGCTCGCGGGTGTAGAGCTCGACCGAAAGGTGCTGGCCGACATCGCCGTACGCGACGCCGACACATTCCGACGTTTTGCCGAGACCGCCCGCGAGGCGTCGGCTGCCTGATCCCGGCCACCGACACTGTGTACCTCTCGGGCGCTGCTCCTTCGGGACCGGCGCCTTTTTTGTGCCCTGATGTCGAATACGCCACCTGAACAAAACAGATCCTCCACCTGAACACAGACCTCAGACCAGCCCGTTGAACAAGATCGCTCTCGATCATTCACCAACCCACCGAACTGTTCTTTCCTCGATGTCCGTCATCACCTCTCCCCACAATCCCCGCTTGAAGGAGCTGCGCAAGTTGCAGCGCCGGCGCGAGCGCGAGCGCAGCGGCCGCTTCCTGGCCGAGGGAGAGGACCTGGTCGCTGCCGCGTTCGCGGCGGGCAGGCCCGCGCTCGCTGGATATAGAGCTGCTGGCGCCGCGATCGGCGGTGCCGACTTCGAGGACGTCGAGGAGAGTGTGATGGCCGGTCTCTCGACGCTCGGCTCGGGCACGCGCGCGATCGGCGTCTACGAACAGCGTTTCGCCAAGCCCGTGGGTCCGCTTTGCGTGTACCTGCACGGGGTGGGCGATCCTGGCAATGTCGGCACTGTGCTGCGCGGCGCGCTCGCCTTCGGCGCGTCCTGTGTAGCACTGGGGCCTGGCTGTGCCGATCCGCATTCCCCGAAGGCGGTGCGCGCCAGCATGGGGGCCATCTTCACGGTCGGGCTTGCGCGCGTCAGCGATGTGGGCGAGCTGCCAGGCACTCGGGTCGCGCTCGTGGCGGGTGAGGGCGAGCCGATCTGGAGTGTGTGTGGCAGTGGCGGTGACGGTGGTGTTCAGCGCGCGCGAGGCGGCGCGGGGAGGGAGCGCGATCAGAGTGTGCGAGGCACTCTCGCAAACGCAATGCCCCCCGCGCGCGCGGGGGGGATGCTCCCTGGCGGGGAACAACCGGCCTCGCTCACACTGCTGGTCGGCTCCGAGCGCGAGGGACTACCTGACGATCTGGTTGAGGCCTGCGAGCGCGTTGCTCACATCCCGATTTCATCGGAGTCGTTGAATGCGGCGATGGCCGCGACGGTGGCTCTCTACGAGATGACACGTCCCTCGACTAGGGTCCCAAGCTCATGATCGAGCGGATCGAAGAGCTGAGCGCGCAAGCGCAACAGGAGATCGAGGCGGCCTCCAGCAGCGAGGCCGTCGAGCAGCTGCGCGTGCGTTATCTCGGACGCAAGGCCGAGCTGCCACAGATGCTGCGCGGTGTCGCCGCGCTCGAGCCGGAGCAGCGCGGGCTGGTCGGCAAAGCCGCAAACGTTGCTCGGCGTGCGCTCGAGCAGTTGATCGAGCAGCGCGCGACGCTGCTCGACGCGAACGAGCTCGACCTGCGCCTGGCGGCGGACACGCTCGACGTCACCCTGCCCGGCACTCCGCCACAACCGGTCGGGCGGTTGCACGTGCTGACCGCGACGATGCGCGAACTGGAAGACATTTTCCTTGGTCTCGGCTTCACAGTGCTGGAGGGGCAGGAGGTCGAGACTGTCCACTACAACTTCGACGCGCTCAATCATTCGCCCACGCACCCCGCCCGCGCGAAGACTGACACGTTCTACGTGCGCCGCTCCGCAGATATCGTCGAGGGCCAGGCGGATGCGCACACCGGGCCGGTCGGGTTGGATGGTGGATCGAGGCTCGGGGAGCCCGACGATCTGGTCCTGCGCACCCATACCTCCCCTATGCAGATCAGGGCAATGGAGTCGCATCCGCCGCCGCTGTACGTGGTCATTCCCGGCCGCGTGTACAGGCCGGACAGCGATGCCACCCACACACCCCAGTTTCACCAGGTCGAGGGCTTGGCTGTCGACGAGGACATCACGCTTGCTGACCTCAAGGGCACATTGCTAGCCTTCGCGCGGACCGTCTTCGGCGACGAGCGCGACGTACGCCTGCGTCCTCACTTCTTCCCGTTTACCGAGCCGAGCGTCGAGGTGGACGTTTCCTGCTTTCACTGTTCTGGCAAGGGCTTCATGGGCGACGGCTCGCGCTGTCCGCTGTGCAAGGGCGAGGGCTGGCTCGAGGTGCTCGGTGCGGGCGAGGTCGATCCCAATGTTTACTCCTACGTGCCGACCACAGAGGCCAACGCACCAGGCTATGACCCCGAGAAGGTTCAGGGGTATGCCTGGGGGATGGGGGTCGAGCGGATCGCGATGCTCAAGCACGGGATCCCGGACCTGCGTCTCTATTACGAAAACGATCTGCGTTTCCTGGAGCAGTTCGGATGACTCCTGTGCGCCCATCCATGCCCGCGCTGGCTCCGAAGGAGGGATGCGGATGAAGGTCCCTCTGAACTGGCTGCGCGAATACTGCTCGCCCGAGCTTGACACCGCGGCGATCGAGGAGCGCCTGACGATGACCGGTACGAAGGTCGAGACGATCCTCCACCACGGGGTGCCTTCGGTTGAAAACTTCGTCGTTGGTCGCGTGCTCACCGTTGAGCCCCACCCGGACGCCGACCGGCTGAAAGTGTGTACGGTCGATGTGGGGGAGGACGAGCCGGCTGGGATCGTCTGCGGCGCTCCGAACGTCGCCGCCGGACAGACCGTTGCCGTGGCGCTACCTGGGGCGCGCATGCCCGATGGAACCAAGATCAAGGCAGCCAAGCTGCGCGGGGTGCCGTCCAAAGGCATGATCCTCGCCGCCGACGAGCTCGAGATCGACAACGACCACAGCGGCATCATGGTGCTCGACGAGCTGATCCTCGACGCGGAGCTGGCTCCAGGTACGCCGTTGGCTGACGTGCTTGTCATCTCTACCGATGTGCTGGAGCTGGAGATCACTCCCAACCGGCCCGACTGCCTCGGCGTGTACGGGGTCGCGCGTGAGCTACACGCCGCCACCGGCGCGCCGCTTGCGCCCGAGCCGTGGGGCGAGGATCTCGGTAGCGAGGGATCGGTCGTGGTGGGCGTCGAGGTCCTCGTCGAATGTCCCGACCTCTGCAAACGCTTCACCGCACGCGTGTTCGAGGACGTCACGATCGGGCCTTCGCCGCCGTGGCTGAAGGCCCGCCTGTCCGCTGCCGGACAGCGTCCGATCAACAACGTGGTGGACATCACCAACTACGTGATGCTGCTGTGCGCGCAGCCGCTGCACGCATTCGACCTCGATCGCGTCGCCGGCGCCAAGCTGACGGTCAGGCGCGCCCACGACAGCGAGCAGGTGACGACCCTCGACGGTCAGGCGCGCACGCTCGACGGCGAGATGGTTGTGATCGAGGACGCCGACGGTCCCACCTCGATCGCCGGCATCATGGGCGGCGAGCGCTCCGAGGTCCAGCCGGGCACGACCCGTGTGCTGATGGAGGTCGCCAACTGGAGCGGCCCCAACATCCATCGCACCTCGTGGGCGCTCGGACTGCGCAGCGAGGCGTCGGGGCGCTTTGAGAAGGGACTCGCGCCCGAGCAGTGCATGCAAGCACAGGCGCTCGCCACGCGTCTGATGATCGAGCTGTGCGGCGCCACCCTCGCGCCGGGAACGATCGACCTCGTTTGGGACAGTCCACCCGCGCAGACGATCCGCCTACGCGAGCAACGCGTGCGGTCGATCCTTGGAATGCCAGTTCCGCCAGCGCGTCAGGCCGAGATCTTGCGGGCACTCGATTTCGAGGTCGTCGAGGTCGATGAGCCCGTGGACCCGCGCCTGGGCGTGGATGTACCAGAACTGGGCGCGGCGCTGGATGTGACGGTGCCGGCGGTGCGTCGCGACGATGTCACGCGTGAGGCCGACCTGATCGAGGAGGTCGCCCGCATCCACGGGCTCGAGGCGCTTCCGGTCACGCTGCCGGCGCGCCGCGGCGCATATGGCCGCCTCTCGAGCGTTCAACAGTTGCGTCGCCGTGCGGCCGACGCGCTCGTCGGACGCGGCCTGTACGAGGCGGTCGGCTGGACGTTCACCGCGCCCACCCTGCACGACCGCTTGCGGCTGTCCGAGGACGACCCTCGCCGGCGCGCGCCAGTCGTCGAAAATCCCCTTTCAGACGATCAGTCGCTGCTGCGTACCACCCTGCTCGGCTCGCTGCTCGACGTGGTCGCCCACAACTCGGCACGCGGGATGGTCGACCTTGGGCTATTCGAGATTGGAACGTTGTTCGTGCTGGATGGCGACAGCTCGCCGGGCTCCACGAACGTGCGCGAGCATCGCTCGCTCGCTGTCCTGCTCAGCGGCAAGACCACGCCTGCGACCTGGGGTGCGCCCGATCCGCCACGCGCCGACGTGTTCGCGGTCAAGGGCGTGCTCGAAGCGCTCGGCGCGGCGCTGCGGCTGCAGCTCGAGTGCCGCCCGGGCGCGCAGCCGTTCCTGCACCCTGGCCGCTCCGCCACCGTGCTGTGCGACGGCCAGGAGTTGGGTTGGCTGGGCGAGCTGCACCCGCTGGTCGCGCGCGAGTGGGGGATCGAGGGCGCGGCGGTGATGGAGCTGCAGCTCGACCTGCTGCTCGGCGCCGCCGAGGCGCAGAGCGCCTATCGCGACGTGATCTCCTATCCCGCGCTGCGCCAAGACCTGGCTGTCGTGCTGGCTGAGGACGTGGCGGCCGCCAAGGTGCTCGACGCAGTGCGCGAAGCGGCCGGCACGCTGCTCGACGAAGTGGGCGTATTCGACGTCTACAGCGGCCCGCAGGTGGGGGAGGGCCGCCGCTCGCTTGCCTTGTCGTTTGCCTTCCGGGCACCCGATCGCACGCTCACCGACGAGGACGTGGCGCCCGCGCGCGAGCGGGTCATCGCCGCGCTGGCAGCGCTTGGAGGTGAGCTGCGTGCCTGAGCTCGCAGCGCTTGTCACAAACGCCCACTTGGTCGAGCTGGACACGACGGGTTCGGCAGGTGGCTCCTGGGTGCTTGCTGGGATGAACTGCGTGCTTGAGGCATTCACAACCGATGCCGCTGTCCACGTCCATCTAAGGGATGAGTCATATGCCTAAGGCGCTTGTAGCCGGCGCGACCGGCTTTGCGGGGGCTCTGGCGGCGCACTTGCTGTGGCGCCATCCCCACTTCGATCTACAGACCGTCACGGCGCGTGCCGATGCCGGGCAGCGCTTGGACCTGCTCTATCCGCGCTACCGCGTGCCGCTGGAGCTGCAAGAGCTCGATCTCGACCGTCATGCCGACGTGGACGCGGCGATCGTCGCCTACCCACACGCTGCCTCGGCCCCGGTCGTCGCCGCATTGCGCGCGCGTGGTGTGCGTGTCGTCGACCTCAGCGCGGACTTTCGTCTTTCAGAGCTCTCGACCTACGAACAGTGGTACGGCCCGCATCCGCACCCGGAGCTGCTCGAAGACGCCTCCTACGGGCTGCCGGAGCTTCACCGCGAGGCGATCGCGGCCGCGGATCTCGTGGCGACCCCCGGCTGCTACCCGACAGCGTCCCTGCTCGGCCTCGCCCCGCTCGCTCGCGCCGGTCTGATAGCCGACCTGGTGATCGACGCCAAGCAGGGGCTCTCCGGAGCGGGCCGCTCCTCTACCTGGCAGACGCACTTCTCAAACAGCGGCGAGAACATCCTGCCCTACAACATCGTCCACCACCGCCACACGCCGGAGATCGAGCAGCAGCTGGACGATCTCGACCCCAGCCATCCAGGTTTGCGGGTGCAGTTCACTCCGCATCTCGTGCCGCTCGACCAGGGCGAGCTCGTCAACTGCTACGTGACACCCACCCGTCCGGTCGAGCAGGACGAGCTCGACGTCATGTACGAGGACGCCTACGCAGGCGAGCCGTTCGTCGAGCTGGCGCCGGCACCGGCCGAGGTGCGCGACGTGCGCGAAACGAACATCTGCCGGCTGCACGTCGCGGCCAGCGAGCACACCGGCAAGGTCGTCGTGCTCTCGGCGATCGACAACCTATGGAAGGGCACCTCCTCGCAGGCGGTACAGAACCTGAACCTGATGTTCGGCTTCCCCGAGGCGGAGGGCTTGGCATGAATACGCATGGCGGCGCTGGACGGCGTCCTACCGATCGGAGATTTCTGGGATCCGGCCAACACGCGTACCGATCGTCGATCGACGGGATCGCCGATCGGCCAGCACGCCACGCGGGGTGGGTGGGCTCCCTATCTCCTGCCCAGCTTGCTCTGCGTGCCCATGCATGCTTGACGGAATGCGAGGCCCGACTGTGAGCGCTGGCAAAGACGTGTGGGGCGATCGGGTGGCCGCGGGGCCGCCACAGCCGTTCTTTCACTCGCGCTGGGTGGACGTCCCGGCGTATGTCGGCGAGCTCGGCCCCGAGGCCGGCTTGCCGGCCGGCTTTCGCGCCGCCGGCGTTGCCTGCGGGATCAAGCCGTCGGGCAACCCCGACCTCGCCCTGCTCGTTTGCGACTCCCTGAGCTCGGTCAGCGCCACCCGCTTTGCCGACACCGGCACGCCTGCCGCGCCGGTGCTGCTCTCCCAGGAGCGTTGCAAGCTCTCCGCGCTGCGCGTGATCCTTGCCAACTCAGGCTGCGCCAACGCGGCCACAGGCCGCCGTGGCCTGGAAGACGCCGCCAAGACCCAGGGTGCCGCGGCGATGGCGGTCGGCGCGCAACCCGAAGAGGTCCTGCTCGGATCGACCGGCGGCATCTCCCAGTACCTCCCGGTCGAGAAGATGCTGCGCGGCATCCGCGAGGCCCAGGCAGGTTTGCGCCGAGAGGGCGACACGGACTTCCAGCAGGCGATTCAAACGACCGACGCTTTCGAGAAGCGCGCCAACCTGCAGGTCGAGCTGCCCTCGGGTGTCGTGCGGCTCTCGGCACAGTGCAAGGGCGCCGGCATGATCAGCCCGCGCTTTGCCACGATGTTCTGCTTCGTGGAGACCGACGCCGAGCTTGAGCCAGAGACGGCAGAGCTGCTGCTGTCGGTGTGCCTGAAGCGCTCGTTCGACCGCTGCACGGTGGACGGTCAGCTGTCGACAAACGACACGGCTGTGCTGATCGCCTCGGGTGGGAGCGGTGTGAAGATCGCTCCTGAGAGCGAGGACGAGCTGCGCTTCGGCGAGGTGCTGGACGCGCTCATGCGCCAGCTCGCGATCCTGATGGTCGCCGACGGCGAGGGCGCAGGCAGGATCGGGCGTTTGGTCGTGTACGGCGGCGACCAGGCCACGGTTGAGCGGGCCGCGCGCGCGGTCGCCAACTCGCCGCTAGTGAAGACCGCGCTGCACGGCGCCGACCCCAACTGGGGCCGGATCGTCCAAGCCATCGGCGGCGCGCTTGGTGCGGGTGTCGCTCCTTTGTCGATGGACATCGCCTTGCAGGGCATGCAGGTCTGCTCGGCAAGCGTCGCCGTTCCCTACGATGAGCCTGCGCTGATCGAGGCGCTCGAGGACAAGGAAATCGATTACGAGATAACGCTGCCAGGCGACGGCGCCGAGACCGAGATCTTCTTCTCCGATCTCTCGCACGAGTACGTGACCATCAACGCCGACTACACAACCTGAGGGTCCTATGCGCGACGTAGCCACACTTCTGGAGGCGCTCCCCTACATCAGGGAGTTCCACGGCAAGACGGTAGTCATCAAGTACGGCGGCGCGGCGATGGAGGACCCGGCTTTGCGCGAGGAGTTCGCGCGCGACGTGGTACTGCTCAAGTACGTCGGCCTGAACCCGATCGTCGTGCACGGCGGCGGCCCGGACATCACCTCCTACATGGAGCGCCTCGGCCTGCCGGTGCAGTTCGTGGGCGGCCTGCGTGTGTCCGACCCGGCCACCGTCGAGGTCGCCAAGATGGTGCTCGTCGGCAAGGTCAACAAGGAAATCGTGCTGCGCCTGGGTCGCCACGGCCAGCCGGCCGTCGGTCTTTGCGGCGACGACGGCTCGCTGTTTCGCATCGCCCGCCGCACCGCTCCCGACGGTCAGGACATCGGCTTCGTCGGCTCGATCGAGCGCGTCAACGTCGATGTGCTCCACCACGTCGCGCTCGACTACATCCCGGTGATCGCCTCGGTCGGCTCCGATCGCGAGGGCAATTCCTACAACGTCAACGCGGATGAGGCCGCGGGCGCGGTCGCGGGCGAGCTCGGCGCCTACAAGGTCGTGTTCCTGACCGACGTAGCCGGCTGGCTGGCCGACCCCCTGGACGCGGCCAGCCTGATCGGCCAGGCGAGCGCCTATGAAGTCGATGCGCAACTGGACGGTCTGCAGGGCGGTATGCGCCCGAAGCTCGCCGCCTGCGTGGAGGCGATAAATGGCGGTGTCAACTCAGCTCACATCATCGACGGGCGGATTCCCCATTCGCTGTTGCTCGAGCTTTTCACCGACGCTGGGATCGGCACCAAGATCGAGGCTGCCACGTGAGCCTGGCCGAACTGCAAGAGCTGGAGCGAGGATCGGTGATCCCTTCCTATGTGCGCTTCCCGGTGGAGTTCGTGCGTGGTGAGGGCACACGGCTATGGGACGCCGAGGGCAACGAGTACCTCGACTTCCTGTGCGGCATCTCGGTCACCTCGCTCGGACACTGCCATCCACGGGTCGTGGAGGCAGTGCGCGATCAGGTGGGCCGGTTGATGCACGTGAGCAATCTGTTCTACACCGAGCCGGCAATGCGATTGGCCACACGGCTTTCGGAGTCTAGTTTGGGCGGGAAGGTCTACTTCTGCAACTCGGGTGCCGAGGCTAATGAGGCGGCCATCAAGCTCGCGCGCAAGGCAAAGCCAGGCGGTGACATCATCGTCGCCTACGGCGCGTTTCACGGCCGCACATACGGCGCGCTATCAGCTACCCCACAGGAGTCGAAGCAGGCTCCCTTTGCGCCGCTCGTCCCTGGCTTCAAGGCGATCGCCCCTGAGTCCGCCGTGCTGGAAGCCCTAGTGGACGAGCGCACAGCTGCCGTCTTGCTGGAGCCGATTCAAGGAGAGAGTGGCATCAACGTCCTGCCGGACGAGTTCCTGCGCGTGGCGCGCAAGGTGTGCGACGAACACGGCGCGATGCTCGTATTCGACGAAATCCAGTGCGGGATGGGCCGCACTGGGACGGTTTGGGCCTACGAGCAGACGGGCACTGTTCCAGACGCGATAACAAGCGCTAAGGCGCTCGGCGGCGGCCTGCCGATCGGCGCTCTCGTCACTGTCCCAGCCTTCGGTGAGGTCCTGCAGCCCGGCGATCACGGGTCCACCTTTGCTGGAGGTCCGGTCGTGGCCGCGGCTGCTCTGGCGGCGCTTGAGGAGACAGATTCGGAGGACTTGCTCAACCGCGTGCGGAAGCGCGGTGCGTCCCTGACAGAAGGCCTGGCCCGTCTGCCCCACGTAGTTGCGGTGAGAGGCCGTGGTCTGATGCTTGCCTGCGAGCTCGATGTGTCTGCTCCGGCTGTGATGCGTCGTGCGCTCCTCGACGAACGCCTGATCGTGAATGCGACCGGGCCGGCGACGCTGCGGCTGTTGCCGCCACTCACGGTCTCCGACGAGGAGATCGAAGACGCCCTTGCGCGCCTCGCTGGTTCGCTCTCGACTTCCGGGAGCTGACAGTGCGTCGTTGGCTGCCGGATGGACTTGAGCTGGACGACGATCCCAAACGGGTTGACATCGATGCAGTGCATGCATTCATCAGCCAGGAGTCATATTGGGGGAGGGGTCGTGCGCGGGAGCGTATAGCTCGCGCGATCGAGGGCTCGACCCGCGTCGTCGGTATCTATCGCGGGTCCGATCAGGTTGGTTTCGCGCGCGCGGTCTCTGACGGTGCCGTGGTTGCTTATCTTGCGGATGTGTATGTGCTGGAGTCCTATCGCGGCAAGGGTCTAGGGCTGGAGCTCATACGGGAGATCGTCGACGGAGATACGCAGGACGACGTTCGATGGATGCTGCACACAGCAGACGCTGCAGGGCTATATCGGAAGCTCGGCTTCTCCCCGCAAGCGCCCCCGTATCCGCTTATGGAACGCCCGCCCGTCGCGGGCACCCGCTAGCCTTGGCGCGCGTGACTGACCCGAGCAACATTCCCATGCCAACCGCTTCCTACGAGGCGCGTCCCGAGGATGTCCACCGTGTGCTGCTGCTCTACTCCGGCGGCCTCGACACGAGCGTGATGCTCAAGTGGATCCAGGACTCCTACGAAGCCGAGGTGGTCTGCCTGACAGTCAACCTCGGTCAGCCAGGCGAGGACTACGAGGTGATCTCCGAGAAGGCCCTGCGCCTGGGCGCTGTGGAATGCCATGTCGTGGATGCCCGCGAGGAGTTCGCGCGGGAATACGTGGCGCCGGCGATCAAGGCCAATGCGCTCTACGGCGGCGGTTACCCGCTGTTCACCGCACTAGGGCGCCCATTGATCGCCAAGCTCGCGGTCGACTACGCCCGCCGCTCCGGCTGCGACACGATCGCTCACGGCTGCACCGGCAAGGGCAACGACCAGGTGCGAATCGAGGCCACGGTAGCCACGCTGGCCCCCGAGCTGAAGACGATCGCGCCGGTGCGCTCCTGGCAGATGGGCCGCGAGGAGGAGATCGCCTATGCACGTGAGCACGGCATCCCGGTCAAGGGTGGGACGGAGGTGGCCCCCTACTCGATCGACGACAACTTGTGGGGCCGCTCATCGGAGGGACGTTGGATCGAGGAGCTCGACCACGCCCCGGAGGACGACGTCTTCCAGCTCGTGACACGCCCAGAGCTGGCTCCGGACGAGGCGGAGATAGTCGAGGTGGAGTTCGAGCAGGGGGTGCCCGTCGGCTTGAACGGGGAGCGTTTACAGCTGGTGGACCTGCTCGAACGTGCCGCAGAGATTGCGGCCCGACACGGCGTTGGCATCGTCGATCACATCGAGGACCGCATCGTGGGCTTGAAGGTGCGCGACATCTACGAGGCCCCGGCGGCAGCGATCCTGTTGCCCGCCCACCAGGAGCTCGAGAAGCTCGTCTGCACGATCCACCAGAACCAGTTCAAGGCAGGCCTCGACCGCCAATGGGCCTATCTCGTCTACGCGGGCCTGTGGTGGGAGCCGTTGCGCGTCGATCTCGATGCCTACATGGACTCGGTCAACGCGCAGGTCAGCGGCACAATCGGTCTGAAGCTCTACAAGGGCCACGCACGCGTTGTCACGCGCTCCTCGCCGGGCGCCGTCTATGACCAGGCGCTCGCGTCTTTCGGCGAGTCGGGTGGCCTGTTCTCGCAGAGCGCCTCGCCAGGCTTCATCGAGCTGTGGTCGCTGCAGTCGCGCATGGCCTGGCGCCTTCGCAACCAATAGCCGGCGCTCTGCGACGGCTCTCGGCTGGGGTGAACTCGCACACGAGGTTGAGTTTGCCTTCTCCGCGACCTTTGGGACGTCATGTAAGGCAAGGTGGAGGTCTGGTGTGTCGCAAAAAACGTTTGTTTCACGAGACTTTGGGTTTGTCTGGGTGCGCGGAGAAGCGGTTGGTATGTCGCAAAAACGGCATGCCCCCTGCGCGCGTGGGGGGCATGCCGTTTCCCGGTAGGTGGGAGCCGTCCGGGGCCGTCTCTAGGGTGGTGCCCCAATGATGATCGAGGAGAGCGAAACGCCGGACATGCCTCCGCAGTCCGACGCCGCGCCGGACGTGCTCGCCGCGCGACGCGCGCGACGCGCGGAGGCCGGTGACCCGGTCATAGCCCGCCGCGCCGAGGCGGCCGAGGCGACTGTACGCAACCTCGAGACCCATCTGGCCGCGCTTGAGCAGCGCCTGGAGGAGGTCGGTCGCGAGCGCGAGCGAATCGCGCAGCAGTTGATGGAGCGCGAATCGGACGTGCGCGGCGCCAAGCAGCGCGAGTATGCCGAGCAGCAACTGCGGGTCGAGGCCGAGGAGCGCGGCGAGCGCCTGCAGCGTGAGATGCGCGGCCAGATCCAGGAGCTGAGCAATCGCCTGGAGGAGACCGAACGCGACGTGCGCGAGCTGAGCACGGAGCTCAGCCAGTTGCGCGAGCGTGACGCCCGCCTGACGCCGATCGTGCGCGAGCTGATGGATGTTGCGGCAGGCTTGCGCGCCGGCTTCGAGCGCGAGCTGACAGCCTTGCGCGAGGAGCTCCAGCAGCAGGTCGTGTGGGAGCGCGAGACCTATGTACGCGAGCTGACGGCGATGGGCGCGCGCATGGAGGACCTGCGCTTCGAGCTCACCCGCACCGCCGACGACCTGCGCGCCCAACTGAACGAGCCGATCGACCCGGCGCTGCTGCAGCACACAACCGAGCCCGAGACCGAGCGGGAGGCCATCCACCGCCGCGAGATGGCCGACGCGCTCGTCGCCGCAGTCGAACGTCTGCGCGCTCGCGTCGCCGAGGTCAAGGAGGCGGAGGCCGAGGAGGAGCAGCAGCCCGCCGTGGCGGTCGAGGAGCCATCGGCGGTCGAGCCGGAGGTGCTCGCCGAGCCTGTGGTGGTTGCGGAGCCCGAGATGGTCGAGGAGCCCCAGGCAACCGAGCAAGTTGCCGTCGAGGAGCCTGCGGTTGCAGAGGAGCCTGAGACGGTGTCTGAGCCTGTCGTCATGGAGGAGCCAGTGGCGATCGAGCCTGCTGTTGTCGAGCAGTCAGAGGCTGCCGCGCCCGAGGTCATCGCAGAGCCTGAGGTCATGGAGGACCTTCCGGCTGTCGAGCCTGTAGCCGTCGATGAGCCTGTGCTGGTTGCGGAGCCCGAGCAAGTCGCGGAGCCGGAGCCTGTCGAGGAGTCCGCCGCAGCCGATGAGCCTGTGGCAGTCGAGGAGCCTGAGGCGATAGAGGTTCTTGAGGAGCCTGAGGTTCTCGAGAAGCCAGCGGCAGCCGATGAGCCCGAGGTCGTCGCAGAACACGAGGCGCTCGTAGAGCCTGAGACTGCCGAGGAGTCGCCGGTGGAGGAGCGGCCCGTCGCCGATGAGGGGCCCTCCGCCGATGAGCAGCCGCGCGCGGGGGGGCTTGCCGCACCGATAGCGCCAGCCGACCGACTGGCGCCTTCCGAGCCGTCGGTGCCAGGCCTCGGCCCCGGCGATGCGATCGCCGCAGGTGCGATCAGCACGGAGCCGATGGCGCTTCAGTCACGTCTGCTCACGGTGCCTGACAAGCGGATCTCCTGGCTTGCGCCGGCGATCCGCAGACTCGCCGACGAGCGCGACGCAAAGCTGGCCGCGGAACTCGTGATCGAGCTGATACCGGCCCAGCGCGAGGCCGTCGAGGGACCGCTCAACTACGAGATCAAGATTCGCGAGCTCGGCACCTTCTACGTGACGCTCGATCCGAGCCAGGCAACCATCTCCAGGGAACCGCGGGGCTCGATCGACTTCTCGCTGGAGGGCCCGGTAGCGGCGTTCAGCGAGCTGGCCGCTGGAGGCGCCTCGCGCAGACAGCGCGGTCTTCGCATCCGCAAGGGCCGACGCAGCGCGCGACGCTTTCTCAAGATGCGGCGCCGTCCGATCGCGCTTGCCGACCTAGCCTCGGCCGGGGTCGACGTCTGGCCAGGATTGCTGTTGCTGGCAATGGCCGAGGCGGTCGATCCCACGTGGACCAGCGGACGGCGCTTCGAGCTGGCCTTCGACATCCAGGGCGCCACAGGGATCGTCATCTACGTCCGCGTCTGCGACGGCGAGCCGATCCTCGTGAGCCGGACCGTCGCGGGCGAGCCCGTCGCCACGATCTCGCTCAGCGGGCACGCCCTGATCTGTCTGCTCGCCGGCACCCAGCCGCCGCCGGAGGATCGAACCTTCGTGACCGGCGACGCGAGCTCTGTGGACGTCTTCCTGCAGTGGACAGCGCGCGCGCAGGGCCTCACCGTCGCAGGCTCCTGAGCTGCTCGGCACGCCACCGTAGGGCGTTCTTCCAGGCAGCCAAAGGGGTCCCTCGGTCCGCCGGTCCAGGGCATACCATCCAGCCTCTGTGACTCACCAGTCCTGCGCCCATCTGCACGTTCACTCCGAGTACTCGCTGCTCGACGGCGCATGCAGGATCGAGGACCTCGCAAAGCGCGCCGCCGAGTTCGACCAGCCGGCCCTCGGTCTCACCGACCACGGCGTCATGAACGGCATGGTGGAGCTGCACAAGGCATGCTCGAAGCACAACATCAAGCCGATCTTCGGCTGCGAGATCTACATGGTCGACGACCACACCGCACGGGGACCGGGCCGCGTCGAGCGCAACCACCTCACACTGCTCGCGGCCAGCGACACGGGCTATCGCAACCTCGTTCAACTCTCCTCCGCCGGCTTCCTGGAAGGACTGCACAGAGGGAAGCCTTCCCTCGACCTGGCCCAGATCGAGCAGCGCTCCGAGGGCATCATCGCGCTCACCGGCTGTCTGGCCTCACGCTTCTGCCAGCGGCTGCTCGACGATCGCCCCGACGACGCCCGCGCCCACGCCGACGACCTGACCCGCATCTTCGGCGAGGAGAACGTCTACTTCGAGGTTCAGAAGAACGGGCTCACAGCGCAAGACAAGTGCAACGAGGGAATCGTGCGCATCGCCGGAGAGATGGGCGGCAAGCTCGTCGGCACTGGCGACGTGCACTATCTGCGTCGCGAGGACTACGACCACCACACCGCGCTGTTGTGCGTGCAAACCAAGAGCACGCTTGCAGCACCCAAGATGACCTTCGAAACGAACGAGTTCTACCTGCGCGACAGCGCCGAGATGGCAAGCTCCTTCTCGGAGTGGCCCGAGGCGATCGCCAGCACGATCGAGATCGCCGAGCGCTGCAACGTAGAACTCGAACTCGACAAGCAACTGATCCCCAAATACACAACCCCCGACGCCGGCAGCGAGCGAGACTACCTACGCGAGCAGGTGCTGCGCGGCCTGCACGTTCGCTACGGTGACCCGCCACCGGCCGAGGCGATCGCGCGCATGGACATGGAGCTCGGCGTAATCGATCGCATGGGCTTCAACGCCTACTTCCTGATCGTCTGGGACTTCGTCAAGTTCGCCAAGGAGAACGGCATCGCCGTCGGCCCAGGACGTGGCTCGGCGGCCGGCTCGATCGTCTCCTACTGCCTGGCCATCACCGATGTCGACCCATTGCGCTACGACCTCTTGTTCGAGCGCTTCCTCAACCCGGAGCGCGTGTCGATGCCCGATATCGACATCGACTTCTCCGTGCGCGGCCGCGAGCGCGTGATGCGTTACGTCACCGAGAAGTACGGACGCGAGTCGGTTGCTCAAATCGTCACCTTCGGCAAGATGTTCCCGCGCGCCGCCACCCGCGATGCAGCCCGCGTGCTCGGCCGCGACTATGGCGCCGGCGACCGCCTTGCCAAGCTGATCCCCGACCCGATCATGGGTCGCGCCCCATCCTTCGAGGACTGTTTGAAACCGGGCGAACCGCTGCGCAAGGCCTACGACGAGGAGCCGGAGGCGCGCACGATCATCGACGTTGCCAAGGGTCTGGAGGGGATCGTGCGCAACTCCTCGATTCACGCCGCCGCAGTTGTGATCGCCGATCGTCCGCTCACCGACATCGTGCCCCTGCAGCTTGCCGACGCCGGAACCGGAGAGGACGGCGAGCGCTCGTTCCGGACCGTCACGCAGTTCTCGATGAAGCCGATCGAGGAAATCGGCCTGCTCAAGATGGACTTCCTCGGCCTGCGCAACCTCGACGTGATCGAGGACGCGCTCGACATCATCGAGCGATCCTCCGGCACGCGCCCGGATATGTCAACGCTGCCGCTCGATGACGTACGCACTTACGAGATGCTGACCCGCGGCGACTCGATCGGCGTGTTCCAGTTCGAGTCGGAGGGCATGCGCGAGGCGCTCAAGCGGGTGCGCCCCGACGAGTTCAACGACCTAGTGGCGCTCAACGCGTTGTACCGGCCGGGGGCGATGGATCAGATACCGGTCTACGCCAGGGGCAAGCACAATCCCGAGGCCATCTCCTACCCCGACGAGCGCCTGCGCCCGATCCTCGAGTCCTCCAACGGAGTGATCCTCTACCAAGAGCAGGCGATGCAGATCTCCAAGGAGATCGCCGGCTTCTCCGGTGCCAAGGCAGACGACCTGCGCAAGGCGATCGGCAAGAAGAACCGCCAGGCGATGGCTGCGCTGAAGCCGGAGTTCGTCGAAGGCTGCCGCGCCTCGGGCACGCGTCCCGAGGTGATCGACCTGCTTTGGCAGACCAACGAAAAATCGGCCGACTACTCCTTCAACAAGTCGCACGCCGCCTGTTACGGCCTGATTGCCTATCGCACAGCATGGCTGAAGGCCAACCACACCGCCGAGTACATGGCGGCGCTGATCTCCTCGGTCATGTCCACCAAGGACAAGGTCCCGTTCTTCGTCGCCCGCTGCGAGGAGATGGGTATCGAGATCCTGCCCCCCGACGTCAACCTCTCAGACCACGAGTTCACCGTTGGCGCTTCTGCGCGCCCCGCGGAGCCCGGCGGTGAGCAGACAGCCGGCGGCAACATCCGCTTCGGCCTCGACGCGGTGAAGGGCGTCGGCTATCAGGCCGTCGAGGCGATCAAGTGCGCCCGAGATGAAACGGATCCCGCCCACCCAAACCCCCGCCCTTTCAGCTCGCTGTGGGACTTCTGCGAGCGCGTCGACAGCCGTGCCGTCAACAAGAAGGCGATCGAGGCCTTGATCAAGTGCGGCGCGCTTGGCTCCACAGGCGCCAGCCGCAAGGGCATGCTCGCCGTGCTCGAAACCGCCCAGGCCGCAGGCCAGAAGGCTCAACAGGATGCGCTCGTTGGCCAGGGCTCGATCTTCGACCTCGACCCGCCTGCAGCGAGCACCTCAGGTGGGGTGGGGAGTTCGGCGCCAGGGGCAGGACTGCTCAGGCCGAGCCACCCTCCGATTCCCGCCGAAGAGTTCGACCAGCCGCAGTTGCTGGCCGTCGAGAAGGAAGCAATCGGGCTGTTCATCTCCGCTCACCCGCTCAAGCCAATGCGCGAGGCGCTCAGGGCGCGCGTGGACTGCTCGCTCGCCGCCCTAGCCAATCGTCGTGACAAGGACTGGGTGACCGTCGGCGGGATCATCACCGAGTCCAAGAAGATTCGCACCCGCAACGGCGATCACATGATGTTCGCCACGCTCGACGATCTCGAAGGCGCTGTCGAGATCCTCGTGTTCGGCAAGGCGCTCGCCGAGCAGGAAGCGCTCGGCACGGGCGCAAGCGCGCTCGCGGTCGACCAGGTGGTGCTCGTCCGAGGCCGCGTCGACCACAAGGAGGCCGGCAAGACCTGTGTCATCGTCCAATCGGTCGAGCACTTCACACCGACCGACCAAGAGATAGAGCGAGCCAACAGCGAGGCCAAAGCGGTCTCCGTCGCGCGCGCCGCGGCTGCGCAACCGGTGCGCCTGCAGGTCGACGCCGCCCGTCTGCCGGCGAGCGCGATCGAGGACGTCAAGGACATCATCGAGACCAATCACGGCCCCGCCGAGGTGGTGCTGGAGATGCTTACAAGTGCCGGCACGCGCATCCTGCGCCTCGGCGAGGCCTACCGCGTGCAGCACACGCCGGGCGTGCGCGCCGAGTTGGAAGCGGCGCTGGCGCCGGCCCCGGCGCTCGCCGCAACCGGTTAGGCCTATCTAGAACTGAGCGGTTGTACTCGTCGTGCCGCTGATGCGTCGCGTCCTGGTTGAGGAATCTCTGGGACCTTCCGGCGCGGCGGAGGCCTCAACTCTGGATCGCCGAGCGTCGCTTACTCGCGCCGCCGGTCTCAGCGGGTGTTGCTTACTCGTGGAGCAGGTCTCTGAAACGCCAGTGATAAATGACCCTTACATAGATAGTTTGGTACCGAAACGTTATGCCTCCCGCTCTTTCAGCCCCCGTGCTCCCAGACTCACCGCCAGTTGAACCTCCTCGCGCGTCGGTCCCGAGCGGTTCTCGCCAGGTGTCTCCAACACGCACGGCAGTTCCTGAAACGGGGGTGCGGAGAGAAACGCCGCACAGCCGCTCTCGCCGAGCTCTCCCGCTCCGATGTTTGCGTGCCGGTCGCGGTTGGACCCAAGCTGGGTCTGAGAGTCGTTGAGGTGCAGCGAGCCCACGCGCGACAGGCCGATCTTCTCGGCGATCTCCTTCGTCAGCTCGTCCATGCCCGCGTAGGTGCGGATGTCATAGCCGGATGCAAACAGATGGCAGGAGTCAAGGCACAGTCCCAGCCGCTCGTCGTCTCCCGCCGCCTCCAGCAGGGCGGCGAGCTCGTCGATCGAGCGTCCCAACGTGCCGCCGGCGCCGGCCGTGTTCTCCAAGTGAAGCGGGCAACCCTCGCTGTTGGCGAGCGCCTCGCGGATCGTCTCGCCGGCGCGCGCGACCGCCTCGACGGCATCGCCGGTCTTGGCCGAGCCGGGGTGCAGCACGACGCCCGCAGCGCCGATGTCGTGTCCGACACGCAGCGAGTGCGTCAGCGACACGAGCGACTTCTCGCGGATCTCCGGGTCCTCGCTTGCGCAGTTGAGCAGGTACACAGCGTGGATCAGCACCGCGTCGATTTGGCTGGCAGCCATCGCCTCGCGAAACGCGGCGACGTCCTCCTCGCGGTAGACGGTGGGGCGCCACATGCGCGGCGACTGGTTGAAAATCTGGATCGCGCGGCAGTCGCGCTCCAGTCCACGCTCGATCGCCTTGGGCAAGCCGCCGGCGGGGGAGACGTGAGCGCCGATCAGCACGTTGATGTCCTCCTGGGTATGGCAGGCAGCCCAACCCACGGTGGGCGCCGGCAAGCTCGGGATTTCACGCATTGGCGCCGGACGACTAGCATGGCGACGATCCTATGAGAGTTCGCTTCGCTCCATCGCCCACGGGCGCGCTGCACATCGGCGGCGCGCGCACCGCGCTGTTCAACTGGCTGCTCGCGCGCCACTCGGGCGGCACTTTCCTGCTACGCATCGAGGACACCGACCGTGAGCGCTCCACACCCGAGAACGTCGAGCAGATCCTCGACGCGCTGCGCTGGCTGCAGCTCGACTGGGACGAGGGCCCGATCTTCCAAGGCGAGCGAGCCGTCCGCCACCAGGAGGTGCTCGAGGCGCTGCTCGAGAGCGAACACGCTTACCGCTCGAACGCCACGGCCGCCGATGTCGCCGCCTACAAGCAGCTGAACGGCGCCGAGCGCGGCTTCCGTGGCGAGCCAGAGCAGCAGGGGGCGGTGCGCCTGCGCGTGCCGGCCGGTGGCGCCACTGTCGTACACGACCTGATCCGCGGCGACACAACCTTCGAACACATGCATCTCGACGATCCGGTGATCGCGCGCGCTGACGGATCGGTGCTCTACAACTTCGCCGTTGCGATCGACGACCTCGATGCGGCCATCACGCACGTCGTGCGCGGCGAGGACCACCTGTCCAACACGCCAAAGCAGCTGCTCGTCCTGCAAGCCGCCAAGGCCGCCGGTTTCGGGGCGGAGCACGCCGAGCCGCTGTACGCTCACCTGCCGCTGCTGCATGGTCCCGACGGCAAGAAGCTCTCCAAGCGCCACGGCGCCGCATCGGTGCAGGAGCTGCGCGAAGCGGGCTATCTGCCAGAGGCGGTACGCAACTACCTCGCCCTGCTCGGTTGGGGTTCGGGCGACGACGCCACCGTCCTCTCCACAGAGCAGCTCGTGGAGCGCTTCGAGCTGGAGCGAGTCAGTCGCAACCCCGCCCGCTTCGACGAGGTCAAGCTTCGCTGGCTCGACGGGATCTACGTTCGTGGGCTCTCTGTAGGCGAGCTCGCCGATCGCGTTCTTGCTTACCTGCGCATCGCAGATCCGCAAGCGGCAAGCGCTGCAGAAGCCGATCGTCGGCTGCTGGAGGGTGCCGTGGCGATCAGTCAGGAGAAGATTCAGACGCTCGCCGACTTCTGGCCGCTGTCGCGCTTCTTCTTCACCGGTGTCGCCGAGGACGCTGCGGCGCGCGAGCGCTGGCTTGGCGAGCGTGGAGTGTCGGTGTTGGGCGACGCGCGAGCGCAGCTCTCCTCGGCGCCGAGCTTCGAGGTCGAGGCGGTGCAAACAGCGCTTGCGCAGGTGATCGAGCGCCACGATGCGAAGCCGCGCGAGGTCTACCAGCCGGTGCGTGTGGCAATAGCGGGCACGACCGTTTCGCCAGGCATCTTCGAGAGCGTCGCGCTGCTAGGTCGCGAGGAGACGCTGCGTCGCATCGATCTCGCGCTCGCCGGCTGAGGTCGTCTCGCTGATACCGGCCGGATTGGCTGGTTTGGGCGCTTGCCTGAAGCAGCGGATCAGTGCTCGCCCGAAGCGGCGGATCAGCGCTCGCCGGCTCATCGCCAGGAGTCCCAGCTACGGCGCTGGGATAGCGGCGCTCAACAAACCATCTGGAGTTGCCGATAGGACCCATGACGAACACATGGGTTGGCTTGGATGCCGCCCCGTCAAGAAGGTGTCATGAGCACGCAAGCGACAGTGACAAAGCCAACGCAAGCAAGCGACCCCGCGGATTCCTCCGCGCTCGGGCGACGCCCGAGCAGCTCGAATGGATCTGGCGAGCGCCATCAGAACGAGGGCCACGGCCGCCGCTTGATGCGCGCATTCGAGGCGCTCGACGCGTTCCCGGCGCTGTCAGAGTCCCGTAGCCGTCTGCTTGCGGTCATCTCCAAGGACAACGTGGCGACCGCCGACATCGTCGCGGCCGTCGAGTCCGACGTGGCGCTGCTGATCGCGGTGATGCGCCTCGCCAACGAGGGCTGCGGTCCCTCCGAACGCATCGAGACGGTGGTCGGTGCAGTCGAGCGGCTGACGCCCCAGGCGGTCGAATCGATCGCCAGCAGGGTGCGTACATTCGACTTCTTCGAGCGCTCCTCCGGCTGGGACACGGCACCCGAGCGCTTCCGCCTGCACGCACTCGCCACCCAGCACACAGCCGACCGGCTCGCGGCCGAGGTCGGCTACGAGCACCGCGACCGTCTGACCGTCACAAGCCTGCTCCACGACGTCGGCAAGCTCGTGCTGATGCACGCCTACCCCGGCTACATCGCGCAGGTCAAGAAGGAAGGCCAGACTCCCGAGAAGCGCATCCATCAGGAACGGCGCGAGCTCGGTGTCGATCATGCGCTCGTGGGCGGTGTGCTCGCACGCCGCTGGGGTTTGCCGCCGGCGATAGCCACGGTGATCGAGCGCCACCACAATCCCGATGCCAGTGGCGAGGCCGTGTTCGTGCGCCTTGCCGACATGCTCGCGCACTATGCCCACGGGGCGCCGGTCGCGCCGGGGGAGATGCTCACATGCGCCCGTGCGCTTGGGCTCGGCCCAGAGGAATTGCGCCGCGTGATGTACGAACTGCCGAGCTCGCGCGCTCAGCGCCAGCGCACGGTCGATCCCTGTCCGCTCTCAGGCCGCGAGGTCGGTGTGCTGCAGCGGCTCGCCGAAGGCAAGGTCTACAAGCAGATCGCGCACGAGCTGACGCTCTCCACGAGCACGGTGCGCACGCACTTGCACAACATCTACGGCAAGCTCGGCGCGGTCGACCGCGCCCAGGCTGTCCTGATCGCCACAGAGCGCGGTTGGCTCTAAGAACGTCTTTCAAAAGGAGCTCCGCGGCGGGGTGTTCGTGGGTCGGTGAAAGCTGGGTGTGTGGCTCATCTTTGAATGATCTGCTCAAACACCCCCTTTTGCGAAGGCTTAGATAAAGATTAGGTACCAAAATAAATACCCCAGCTCCACACCAAGGGGTATCGAGACGGGCAGGTCATTTTGAAAGACCTTCTAAGAGGAGCTTGGGCGCCCCACGCCCCGTCCGAGACGCTTTCTGCGTAGCATCGCGCTTGCGCGATGATCTCGATTACAAGCAAGTCCCCCTATGCGGTGGCCGCGCTCGCGGAGCTTGGCCGAGCCGGCGGCTCTGAGCCGGTGCCGATCGGCGAGCTCGCGCGCCGTCGTGAGATGCCGGTCCAGTTTCTCGAGCAGCTGTTCGCTGTGCTGCGGCGTGCCGGCGTGGTCAACTCTCAGCGCGGGGTCAAGGGCGGTTATCGCTTTGCCCGCGACCCGTCGCAGGTGAGTGTGCTCGAAGTCGTGGAGCTGCTCGACGGCCCGCTCGGTCGCGACGCCGATGGTGTCTTCGGCGACGCTTCCAAGGCCGCTCGAGAGGTGCTCGAGCAGACGAGCATCGCCGACGTGATCGAGCGCGAAGCGCGCGATTCGGGCGCGAGCATGTACCACATTTGACCCGAGCCACTATTGTCGTGGGCATATGGGGTCAATCCCGATCAACATTGCGGAGCTTGTCGGTGGGACGCCGCTGATTCGCTTGAAGCGGATGCTCGAAGGCGCTCCTTCTGAGCAGAACGGCGTCGAGCTGTACGCAAAGCTCGAGGCCTTCAACCCAGGCGGGAGCGTCAAGGATCGGATCGGCGTGGCGATGATCGAGGCCGCCGAGGCAGAGGGTCGGATCGAGCCGGGGCGTAGCACGATCGTCGAGGCCACAAGCGGTAACACCGGTATCGCGCTCGCATTCGTTTGTGCCGCCAAGGGGTATGAGTTGGTGTTGACGCTGCCGCAGGGAATGAGTCGCGAGCGCGAGATCCTGCTCAAGCTCTACGGCGCCAGCGTTCAGATCACGGAGTCGTTGGGTGGCATGGGGGAGGCTGTGCAGGCAGCGCAGGCAATGGCACGCGACTCCGACGTGTTCCTGCCCGACCAGTTCTCCAACCCCGCGAACCCGGAGGCCCATCGTCGTACGACCGGTCCCGAGATTGCGGGAGCGCTGGATGGTCGCGTGGATGTGCTCGTCGCGGGCGTTGGCACCGGTGGCACGATCACAGGCGTCGGCGAATATCTGCGCGAGCAGAACCCGAAGTTGCACGTCGTGGCGGTGGAGCCGAGTGGCTCGGCGGTGCTCTCGGGCTCACGGCCGGGTCCGCACCGCATCCAGGGCATCGGCGCAGGCTTTGTCCCGCCCGTGCTGAACCGCGAGTTGATCGACGAGGTGATCCCGGTCTCTGACGACGACGCGATCCAAACCGCATGGACCTGCGCCCGGCGCGAGGGATTGCTCGCCGGAATCTCCTGCGGCGCCGCGTTGTGGGCGAGCTTGCAGGTTGCCGCGCGGCCTGAGTCCAAGGGCAAGCGGATCGTGACGATCATGCCCGACTCGGGCGAGCGCTACATCTCGCAGGCATTTTTCGCGCCGTCGTAAGCCCGCTACGCTTTCTGCATGCTCGGCATCGGTACTGTCGCACGGGTCGCAAGGGAGCTTCGTCGCGATGTCGACGTCGCGCGCGACCGCGATCCCGCTGCGTGCGGCGTGGCGCCGGTCGAGATCGTCGCGACCTGGCCTGGGATCCAGGCGCTGCTGGCCCACCGTGTCGCCCATGCGCTGCATACCTCGAACGTGCAGTTGTTGCCGCGCACGATCGCGCTCGTTTCGAGAGCCGTGACCGGGATCGAGATCCATCCGGCCGCGAGCATCGGCAAGGGTCTGTTCATCGACCACGGCTCCGGCGTCGTGATCGGCGAGACCGCCGAGATTGGCGACGACGTGACGCTATACCAGGGCGTCACGCTCGGCGGCACGGGCTTTGCCACCGGCAAGCGCCATCCCACGGTTCAGGACAATGTCACGATCGGCTCTGGCGCAAAGCTGCTCGGGCCGATCATGATCGGCCACGGCGCCAAGATCGGGGCCAACAGCGTGGTCATCACCGATGTGCCGCCCAACTCCACGGTCGTCGGCAACCCGGGCCACCCGGTGCGCGTCGACGGGCGCCGCCCAGAGGGCCCCGACGCCGACTGGATCCATCTGCCCGACCCGATCGCCGAGGCGATTGCGGGGCTTGCGAGCCGCATCGGCGCGCTGGAGCGGGTGGTCGCTGAGCTGTCGGGGGCAGAGGTTGAGCCGCCGGTAGATGCCAGGCCGCTGCGCACGGTCAAGGGGCCGAGCCCGGCCGGGGGCTGAACTCGGACGCTCCTCGTATAGGGGCCAATCGGGCGGTCTCCTTACGGTCAGAAACAAGAAACCTTTCGAACGCATTGAATTCAGGTTCAACGCTAATCCTTATAGTAGGCTGTCCGCCTGTAGATGATGGGTCTCAAGCGTTCGACACTGATCCAAAAGTCTTGACGAAAGCAAAAGGTGTGCGATGGCAAGGTTTGCTAATAAATACGGCCTTGCGGGCATTCTATTGGCGTTCGTACTCGGTACGAGCTTGGTCGCCACTTCGTCCGCAATGGCTGTCATCAAAAACGGCGAATGGGAAGTCAACAAACTAATTTTGGCAAAAGGCAGCGAAGAACAGTACGTTCTCAAGAGCAACACTAATTTTACTTTCACCGGTGAAGAAAACAAAACTAAATTCCAAGTCCAATGCACTGGGGTAAAAATTCAAGGGATGGCTAAGATCTTCGGGGGGAATCCGGGCACGAACAGCGAGCAGTTCACCATGACCGGTTGTAGTATCACGGGAGCCGAAAAAGCCGAATGCGAAGTAGCAAATGGCGAAGTAAAGCTTGAAAAGATGGAATCCGAAATCGTAGAAAATGAAAACGTAGCCGGGGAAGGGCTGTTGGTGTTTAGGGAAGCTCCTGCCCAAGTCCGCCTCGGAACGGTGGGCATCAAACAGGTTGGCAATGGGAACGGGTGTAAAGTCACGGGATGTCCTAACATGAAGGGTAGCGTCCTCGCCAGCGTTGCTAGCGAAAAAGCAGAAGTGGAAATGAAAATCACCTTCAATTCTGCTCTCATAAAATACGTGAAGGTTGGCGGGGCTAAACCAGTGGGGTCCTTTGAATTGGGTGAATTGACACCGGCAGAATTCAAAGGGTCGATCAACATAGAACTCACCACCAAAGCTCCATTTAAAATTGTCATCAAATAATCGAGTTGCGTCGGCGTGAGTTGCGTCGCTCGCGCCCGACGCGGCTGCTTGGGTCTGCTACTTGGGTCTTCTAGTAAAAGACGCAATGGCAGCGGTGGCGCTGCCGGGCCTTGTACTGAGGTGACTGGCCGCGTGTCCACAGCCAGGTGTCGATCTTGCGAGCCGGCACGCTCGTGCGCTGGGAGATCAGCTCGCACGCGTGCAGCGCACACGCGCGGATCTCACGCTCGGCGCCGCCGAGGGTGAGACGCTCGCCGCGGTCGATATGCGCCGCGAGCTGCTCGTCGTAGACCAGCACGCCGTCACAACGCAGCACATGGGGGACGAGGTTGTCGGCGAAGATCGTCAGGCGATCGAGGTCTGAGAACTCGGCCACGCCGGCGAGCGCGAGGTCGCTGGCGAGAATCTGGGCACGCTTGTAGAAGCCGCGATCGTCGAACATGGCCATTCCGCCTGCGAGCATCTCGGCAAGGCGCTCTGCCGAGCCCGCTTCGGCTACGAGGTCCAGCGCACGCCGGGTTGCCTGGGTGGGCTGTGCTTGTGTGGCTCGGGTGGGCTGCGTCCGTGAGACTTGGGTCGGCCGCATTGATGAGGTCGTTGGGCTACGTTCGCCTGCCAAGAAACGCCCCAGCGAGCGCAATGCCTGTGCGTACAGGCTCATCAGCTCGTTGGACGGGTCTTGGCCGAGGATCTGAGCGATCTCGCGAGTACTGACGCCCGACATCCAGGCGGCGGTGGGAGGACCATTTGCGCGCACATGATCGGCAAGCGCCCATGACACCGTGAAGTAGCCGCTGACGGGCCTGCCGTCGAGCTCGCGCTTGCGCAACGTCGGAAACCAGCCCGAGCCGAAGTTGATCGTGTCGAGCGCAAGCATGTAGTCGGCCACATCGGCCGGCTCGCCCTCCAGGTAGTGGCATCTCGGGTCGAGCGGTGGCGGCGCTGTCGGCCGCACCTCGGCGACGGCGTCAAGGTCGATCCGCACCGAACGGGCACTCGCGGAGATCTCTGCACAGGAGGCGCGCACAACGTCTGTGATGCTCATGCGGCGAACGTTAGGGCCGACCCCGCTTCTATGCTCCAACGAATGGCCGATAGCGACCAATCAGAGCGGGTGCAAACCCTGCTCGAGGGCCTCAACGAGCCACAGCGCGAGGCGGTCACCCATGGCGAGGGGCCGCTGCTGATCCTCGCCGGCGCCGGCAGCGGCAAGACGCGCGTCCTCACCCATCGCGTCGCCTTCCTGATCTTCACGGGGCAGGCGCATCCGAGCGAGATCCTTGCGATCACGTTCACGAACAAGGCGGCCCAGGAGATGCGCGGGCGGGTGGAACAGTTGCTCGGAGGCAGCATGCGGCGCATGTGGCTGATGACCTTCCATGCCGCCTGCGCACGGATCATGCGCGCGCACGCCGAGCGCCTGGGCTACACCTCGCGCTTTACGATCTACGACCAGGCCGACGCGCGGCGGATGGTCAAGCGCTGCATCGAAGAGGTCGGCGTCGACCCCAAGCGCTTCGCGCCCGCCGCGGTCCACAGCCAGATCTCCCAGGCCAAGAACAAACTGCTTGCCGCCTCGGACTGTGCGCAGGCGATCGGCTCGCCGTTCGAGCAGGTGCTGGCCGAGGTGTATCAGCTCTACGAAAGCGAGCTGCTGCGCATGAACGCGATGGACTTCGACGATCTGCTGTTTCGCACCGTGAACCTGCTGGAGCTGTTCGAGGACGTGCGCACCCACTATTCAGAGAGCTTCAAGCACATACTCGTCGATGAGTACCAGGACACCAACCACGCCCAGTACAGGCTGCTGCAGCTGCTCGTGGGTGGTGGGCGTGCCAAGCCGGCTCAGGGTGAGCGTGTGAGCATTCCCGGGCATCGCAACCTCGCGGTCGTCGGCGACGACAGTCAGTCGATCTATAGCTTTCGAGGAGCCGACGTATCGAACATCTTGGACTTCGAGAAGGACTTCCCCGACGCGCGCGTGGTCAAGCTGGAGCAGAACTATCGCTCCACGCAGACGATCCTCTCAGCCGCAAATGCGGTGATCGCCAACAACCGCGGGGGGATCGCCAAGCAACTGTGGAGCGAGGTCGGCCAGGGCAGTCCGATCAGGGTGCACGGTCTCGACGACGAGCACGCCGAGGCGCGTTTCGTCGTGGGCGAGGCGGAGCGGCTCGTCGACGAGGGAGCTTCACGCTCTGAGATAGCGATCTTCTACCGCACGAATGCAATGTCGCGCGTGATCGAGGACACCTTGGTCCGGCGCGAGATCGCCTATCAGGTGATCGGCGGCACCAAGTTCTACGAGCGGGCGGAGGTCAAGGACGCGGTCGCTTACCTCGCGTGGATTGCAAATCCCTTCGACGTCGTCAGCTTCCAGCGCGTCGCCAATTCACCAAGACGCGGGCTCGGGCAGACGTCGCTGTCGCGGATCGTCGCCCACTCCGCGAGCGTGGGGGAATCGGTCTGGGAGGTGGCCGCTGCCGCCGATCGCATCCCGGGCTTGGGCGCGGCGGCGATCAAGTCGTTGAGTCGCTTCATGGCGACGATGCGGGATTTGGCTGAGCTGGCACGCGACGGCATCCCGGTGGGCGACCTGATGGAGGCGGTGCTCGCCCGCAGCGGCTACGTGGAAGCGCTCGAGGCCGAGTCGGTCGGTCACGGCGAAAAGGCCTTCGAGGCGCAGGGACGCGTGGAAAACCTGCAACAGCTCGTCGAGGTGGCGCACGAGTTCGATGTCAACAACCCGGCCGAGGAGGACACGCTCGAGCAGTTCCTGCAGGAGATCGCGCTCAAGGCCGACGGCGACGCGCGCAAAGACGACGAGGGACTTGTGACGCTGATGACCCTGCACAACGCCAAGGGTCTCGAGTACCCGATCGTGTTCGTGGCGGGCTGTGAGGAGGGCGTCTTTCCGCACCAGCGTGCACTCGACGAGGGCGGCATCGAGGAGGAGCGGCGACTGTTCTATGTCGCCGTGACCCGCGCGATGCGCGAGCTGTACCTCACATACGCCAGGCGCCGCTCGGTCTTCGGTGCCTCGACCTACGGTCTTGCGAGCCGTTTTCTCGATGAGATCCCCGCAGAGTTGTGTGAACGTGAGGAGTTGCCTGTGCCGCGTCCTCGCGGGGTGGGCATCGGCGTGGGAGTCGGCGCGGGCGTAGGCAGCTCCGCGAGCATGGGTGCGCGTGGGGGCGGAGGCGGCGACTGGGCTTCGGTCTCTCGCTCGGCCGAACCGGTGGCCTCCTATCGCCTCGGCGAGGACATCGTGCACGCAGCGTTCGGTGAGGGGGTGGTAACCGGCGTCGAGTCAGGCGGGATCATCGTCGTGCGCTTCGCCGGCGACGGCTCTGAGCGCAAGTTGATGGCCGACTATGCCCCGGTCAGCCGTCGAGGATAGAGCAGCTGTTTCGCTGTTCCGACCGGTGCATGCACCGGTCGGCCCGACAGTGCATGCACTGTCGGGAACCGGGCCGCATGCGGCCCGGTTGGGGGACGTACATGTACGTCCCCGCCCGTCGGTGCATGCACCGACGGGAACATCATCAATACGATCCGATCCATGACGGCCACAATCATCGACGGCAAGGCCATAGCCGCACGCGTGCGGGCAGACGTCGCACGCGATGTTGCTGAGCTTGTGGCCAGTGGCGCACAGCCACCCGGCCTGGCGACTGTGCTCGTCGGCGAGGACCCAGCCTCGGCCGTCTACGTGGGCGGCAAGCAGCGCGCGTGCGTCGAGGTCGGGATGACGCCGTACGACGAACGCCTTCCCGCAGATGCCAGCTTCGAGCAGGTCGCGGGCCGTCTGCAAGCGCTCAACGATGACCCAGCCGTCAGCGGTGTCTTGCTGCAGCTGCCGCTACCCGACCATCTCCACGGCCCAACGCTGACCGGTCTCATCGACCCAGGCAAGGACGTCGACGGGCTCACACCGGTCAACGCGGGCTTGCTCTCGCTTGGCCGGCCGGGCTTGCGCCCGTGCACACCTTCGGGCGTGATCGAGCTGCTCGCAAGCGTCGACGCGCAGCTCGAAGGCGCCGAGGCGGTCGTCGTGGGCCGCTCGAACCTGTTCGGCAAGCCGATGGCGCAGCTGCTGCTGGAGGCGAACGCGACCGTCACGATCTGCCACTCGCGCACGCGAGACCTGCGCGAGGTGTGCACTCGCGCGGACATCCTGATCGCGGCCGTCGGCCGCCCAAGGATCATCCAGCGCGACTTCGTCAAGCCCGGTGCGATCGTGATCGACGTCGGTATGAACCGCCTCTCACCAGAGCAGGCGGGCACCAAGAGCGGCCTCGTCGGCGATGTCGACTTCGCGGCGGTGAGCGAGGTCGCGAGCGCGATCACGCCGGTGCCCGGCGGGGTCGGGCCGATGACGATCGCGATGCTCCTCAGTAACACCCTGCAGGCTGCTCGCGCTCAGCACAACCCATCGTCTGGGATGGCGGTGGGAGCATGATGAAGGTCATGCGGTTGCAGCCGGCAAAGGTGGCTGGGGCATGATCGAGCTCATGCGGTCGCGACCGGCAAAGATGGCGGGCCAGGCACGATGAAGCTCTCGCGCTTGCGCTCGGGAGAGCTGCTCGCCCTTGTGGGCGCCATCTTGGTGATCGTCGCGCTCACGCGCCCCTGGTATGAAAACGCTGGAGTCCTGCTCAGCGCGTGGACCACGTTTGGACCGGCGGTCGTGCTGATCATGATCGCCGCGCTGAGCGCCCTGGTGCTCGTGCTCACCACGATCACCGAGCGCTCGACCGCTTTCCCGGTGGCGGCCGCGGTGTGGAGCGTGCTATTCGGGCTGATCGGCGTGATCGCCGCGATCGTGGGCCTGCTCGAGCGACCGGACTCGGCAACTTCGCTGTGCGCGGGCGCCTGGCTGGCCCTGGCCGGCACGATCCTGATCTTCGCCGGCTCGTGGCAGTCGATGCGCGATGAACGTACGTCGCTGTACCCGCCGGCCACCCCCGAGCCGCGCAAACTCGCCACCTAGAATGCGCAGCCGATGATCGACCGCGACGAGGTACTGCACGTAGCCGCCTTGGCGCGTCTGCGCTTGAGCGAGGATGAGATCGAGCCGATGGCGCGCGAGCTCTCAGCTGTGCTGGACCACGTGGCCAAGATCGCTGAGCTTGACCTGGAGGGCGTCCCGGCCACCACGCATGTCGCCGAGGTAACAGGCAGGCTGCGCCCGGACGAGCCGTGCGAGTCGCTCCCGCGCGAGGTAGTGCTCGCCCAAGCGCCGGCCGTCAGTGGCGATGGTTTTCTGGTCCCCTCACCGCAGGCGTGACGATGCGCCGCGTCACTCCGAGTATGGACGCATAGGCATGAGCATCGACTTTGAGGATCGGCTCGCATGAGCGCGAGCGAGCTGCTGGATCTGTCCGCGGCGGCCGCCGCACAGGCGCTTGCCGCCGGTGAGGTCGAGGCGAGCGAGCTGTTCGACGCCTACAGCGTGCGCGCAGCCGCCGACGAGCTGAACTGCTTCACCTGGGTCGCGCCCGAAGATCCGGCGCCTCAGCTTGCGGCGCTCCAGTCCGGAGCTCCGCTGGGCGGCGTGCCGTTGGCGGTCAAGGACCTGTTCTGCACGAAGGATGTGCCGAGTCAATCCGGCTCGCGCATCCTCGAGGGCTACCTGCCGCCGTACACCGCCACCGTGGTCGAACGTCTCCAGAGCGTTGGCGCGCCGCTGCTGGCCAAGACCAACCAGGACGAGTTCGCGATGGGCTCCTCCAACGAGAACTCCGCCTACGGTCCGGTGCTCAACCCGTGGGACCGCACGCGCGTGCCAGGCGGCTCCTCCGGCGGCAGCGCCGCAGCGGTGGCGGCCGGTTTGGCGCCGTGGGCGCTCGGCACCGACACTGGCGGCTCGATCCGCCAGCCTGCCGCCCTGTGCGGGATCGTCGGCATGAAGCCGACATACGGCGCGGTCTCGCGCTACGGGATGATCGCCTTCGCCTCTTCGCTGGACCAGGCGGGCCCGCTGACGCGCGACGTCAGCGACGCAGCCTTGATGCTGCGCCACATGGTCGGCCGCGACAAGCGCGATGCTACTTCGCTGAGCTTCCCACACGAGATCGCATTGCCGAGCGCCGAGAGCCTCGAGGGGATCCGCTTGGGCGTACCGGAGGAGCTGACAGGCGAGGGCATCGAGGCGGGCGTGCTCGGCGCCTTCAACGCCAGCTTGCAGCAAGCCGAACGATTGGGCGCAAAGATCGAGCAGGTGCGCCTGCCGCATGCCCCGCATGCGCTGTCGGCCTATTACGTGATCGCCCCGGCCGAGGCGTCGTCGAATCTGGCTCGCTTCGACGGGGTCCGCTATGGCTTGCGCGTCGATGCCGACGATCTGGTGGGCATGTACACGCACACACGCCACGACGGTTTCGGCGCCGAGGTCAAGCGGCGCATCATGCTCGGTACCTACGCCCTGTCTTCCGGCTACTACGACGCTTTCTACGGCCGCGCCCAGCGGGTACGCACGAAGATCGTCGAGGACTTCCGCTCCGTCTTCGAGCGTGTGGATTTCGTCGTCACGCCAACCAGCCCGACCGTGGCCTTCGAGCTGGGCGCCAAGACCGGCGATCCGCTGTCGATGTATCTCAACGACTTCTGCACAGTGCCGATGTCGCTAGCCGGCATCCCAGCAATCTCAATCCCGTGTGGGCTGAGCGATGGTCTTCCGGTCGGATTGCAGCTCGCCGGCCCCGCCTTCAGCGAGAACGCTCTGCTCGACGCGGCCTATGCGCTTGAGCGCACGATCGGCTTCGACTCGACCCCGGCGCGCGCATGAGCAGACGCAGCATTATCGTCGGGTCAGGTGCCTTGGATGTGCCTCTTCAAATTGAAGATGCCCCCCGCGCGCGCAGGCGGCATGGCTCATGACGACCACCTACGAGCCCGTCATCGGCTTGGAGATCCACATCCAGCTCGCCACCCGCACGAAGATGTTCTGCGGCTGTGAGCTGTCCTTCGGCGACCCCCCTAACACTCACACCTGCCCGGTATGCCTGGGCCTGCCGGGCGCGCTGCCGGTTGCCAACGCGCGTGCGATCCACTTCGGCCTGATGATCGGCATGGCGGTCGGCTCAAAGCTCGCCCCGCGCTCGATCTTCCACCGCAAGAACTACTTCTATCCCGACCTGCCCAAGGGCTACCAGATCTCCCAGTACGACGAGCCTTTGTGCTTGGGCGGTCAGCTGGCGGAGGTACGCATCCACCGCGTGCATTTGGAGGACGACGCCGCCAAGCTCGTCCATGTCGGCTCAAGTGGTCGCATCCACGTCTCCGACGCGTCGATCGTGGACTTCAACCGCGGCGGCACCCCGCTGGCGGAGATCGTCACCGAGCCGGACCTGCGCTCGGCCGAGCAGGCAGGGGAGTGGCTACGACTGTTGCGCACCACGATGCGCCAGCTCGGCGTCTCGGACGTGAACATGGAGGAGGGCTCGCTGCGCTGCGACGCCAACATCTCGCTGCGCCCAGTCGGCACGAGCGAGCTGGGGACGAAGACCGAGCTGAAGAACATGAACTCCTTCCGCTTCATCGAACGCGGTATTCGCGCTGAGATCGTCCGTCAAGAAGGGATCCTGGGCGGCGGCGGACGCGTCCTTCAGGAGACGCTGCACTTCGACCCCGACAGCGGCCGCATCACCTCGCTGCGCTCCAAGGAGCAGGCGCACGACTATCGTTACTTTCCCGAGCCCGACCTGGTGCCGGTGTCGGTCGAGGAGTCGATGCTCGACGCGGCGCGTGCCGCGATGCCAGAGCTGCCGGCCGCCAGGGCAGAACGCTTCGAGAGGCTTGGGCTCAGTGCCGAAAGCGCCCGTCGTCTGGCCTTCAGCGCCGAGTTGGGCGACTACTTCGAGCAGGGACTGGCTACCGGTGTCGACCCGGCGCCGGCACCGCAGACGCTTGCCAACTGGGTCGTTGCCGATTTGCTCGCCCGTCTCGATGACGGTCAGGGCCCGGGCGACTCGCGCGTCACGCCGGGTGCGCTGGCGGCGCTCTCGGGAATGGTCGGCGCCAAGCAGGTGAGCGTGGGCGCCGCGCGCCAGGTGCTCGATCGACTCGTGGCAGAGGGAGGAGACCCGGCCGCGATCGTTGCGGCAGAGGGCCTGACCGCGCTTGACGGGGGAGACGACCTTGCCGCCGTGGTGGCCGCTGCTCTGGCAGCCAACGCGGACGCTGCCGAGCGCGTCAAGGGCGGCAACGCCAAGGCGATCGGCCCGATCGTTGGCTACGTGATGCGCGAGACCAAGGGTCGTGCCGACGGGGGCGAGGTCACGCTGCTCGTGAACGAGCAGCTGGGGATCTAATCCCAACCGTGCGAACTGCACCGCTGGGTGCGGCATCTCCGCACTCAGAACACCCGCGCGGCCTACATTTTGGACGAAAGGCCAAACACATCTGGGCCATACAAGGGCAATATGGTCGACATGAACAGGCCGAACTCAAATTCGATGGCAACTCCTCCTCGGCGGTTTCTCCTGCTGCCAGAGGACGCTGCGGACGTCCCCGGCCAGGGTGTGCGCATCCGACGCTATCGCCTCACGAGCGTCGGGCGCTCCCATGGCTTGGATCGTCCCCCGGCGCCGTGTGCGGGGAATGTGCCACGGGTGCCATAGCCAGGCGGATGGTGCGTGTAGGGCCAGGGATGGCATGTAGTGCCAAACCTCGTCACGAGTCCCCTCCTCGTGGTGAATGGGGCGCGGCCGGGCAGGGTCTCAGAGCCTGCCCGGCCGCGCACCCCTCTTTTTGAGATAACCTCTGAGCTATGAGCCCCTCTACGCAAGAGAGTTCCTCAGGTTCGCTCGGACGCATGATCGTCGCGATCCTGGTCCTGCTCGTCGTCGGTTATTTCCTGCTTCATGTCTTGATCGGGGTCGCCGTCGCGATCGCGGGCATCGCCGTCGTGGTCTTGGCGGTCGTTGGCGTCATCTGGGCGCTCAAGGTCCTGTTCTAAGGCGCGGCTCGCGATGAGCCGCGTGGAGAGCAGCACATGGCATATCTAGTCATCTGCTTCTTCTTCGGCTTGGCGGGCGGGATCGTCGGTCGCATCAAGGGCAGCTCGTTTACGCTTTGGTTTCTGATCTCGGCCGTGGTGCCGTTCCTTGGATTGATCGCGGCGATCGTCTACCGCAATGATCGCGACGAGCTGCGACGGCAATGCCCCAAATGCGGTCGCGTGACCATGCTCCACGATGCGCTTTGCACGCGTTGCGGCGAGGAGCTCGAGTACCCGCAGACCGCGACGTAGCGCCGCGGTTGGCGCCGTCGCCGTGCGTTAGGTGCGGCTTCGCCCCATCCAGTATCATCCGAGAATCCGGCAGATTCGATCTGTTGGGGCAACCAACCAACAAGGATCAGGGACGTGAGGGCCAGGACGCTGACGATAGCTCTGTGCCTCGCGGTCGTCGCGGCCATGGCGGCGGTGACGCTCAGCGAGGCTCCCCCGCGCGTTGTGCGAGGAGTACGAGCTAATATGGATGTGGCGTATACCTACGGCGACTTCGCTGCCTGCCAGGGCGAAGAAGTGCTGCCACGCGACATCTCGGCGATGCGCATGAGCGTGGGGGCCGGCATTGGACCCACGGTGCATGTGAAGGTATATGCGGGCTCGCGCATCCTCACCCAGGGAAGCCACCCTTCCGGTTGGGCCGGAGGTTCGGTCACCGTGCCGGTGGCTCCGCTGAACCGCGCTTCCTCCAACGTCAAGCTCTGTGTAGCGGTTGAGCCGAACAGCGAGCCCATCTATGTCTACGGCGTTGAAGCACTCCCCGCTCGGGCTGCCGTGTCCAGCGAAGGGCGAACGCTCCCGGGCAGGATCGGGGTCGAATACTTGGCGGCCGGCCATGGCTCATGGTGGTCGCGCGCTCTACTGGTGGCGCGCCACATGGGACTCGGCCATGCCATCAGAGGCACTTGGGTGGCGCTGCTCGTAGTCGCGCTCGTGGGTAGCGTGGCCGCTTTGGCGGTCCGGCTGGCATGGAAGGAGCTGCCGTGAGCAGGCAGCCTATTCGGCGTGCCCCGGCGAACAAAGCATCCGTTGGCTCGCGGGCGTTCAAGAGGACCAGGAAGGCGTGGCGAGCGCGCTCGGCGCAGCGCGAGATCACTTTGAAACGGGTGCTTGCCAGGCGGCGCAGGTCCTTGCTCAGTCTGAAGGCGCTCATCAGGCGCGTGCCGTCCGCTGCCTGGATGTGCGCACTGATCGCGCTCTTGAATGGGATCGCCTGGTCGATCATCACACCTCCGTTCGAGGGTCGTGATGAGCCATCTCATTTCGCCTATGTCCAACAGCTGGCTGAGACCGGGACGCTGCCTCGGGTCGTCGAAGGAGAACATAAAGAGTACTCGCCCGAGGAGACCTTGGTCCTGGAAGGGCTCCAGGAGCCCGCTATACGTCTCATACCGCAGAGGCAGTCGCTCTCCTCGGTCGCCCAGCAAGAAACGCTTGAGACCGATGTCAACGCGGGCCTGTCCCGGGAAGGAAGCGGTGAAGCAAACGTCGCGACCTCCGAGCCGCCGCTCTACTACGCGCTTGAGACGGTTCCCTACACGCTGGGTGCTAGCAACACACTGACCCAGCTGGAGCTCATGCGCCTCTTCGACGCGTTTCTGGGCGCGCTCACTGTGCTACTGACGTTCTTCTTCATCCAGGAGGTTCTACCTGGTGCTCGGTGGGCAGGTGTGCTCGGCTCGCTGTGCGTATCAGTGCAGCCGCTGTTCGGGTTCATGTCGGGCACCCTCAATCCCGAAACCATGCTGTACACGGTCTCGGCTGCGCTCCTGCTGTGTCTCGGGCGCGCGTTTCGGCGAGGCCTCACTCGAAGGAGCGCGATTGTGCTCGGTGCGCTGATCGCGGTCGGTTTCATGACAAAGCTCAACTTCGTCGGCGTGGCGCTCGGGGTGTTCGCGGGCTTGATCCTGCTCGGTGTACGCGAATGGCGGTCGCGGGGACCCGGGACGCTCGCACTGTTGGCGATCGCGACCGGCGTAGGAGTGGCTCCGGTCGCGCTTTATGTGCTCGTAAACCTTGTGTCCGGCCATCGCCTGTTCGGCGAGGTATCAGGACTCGCAGCGGAGTTTGCGAACTCGTCGATCTTTCATGCGGTCTCCTACGTCTGGGAGTTTTACCTGCCGCGTCTCCCGGGAATGATGCACTACTTCCGCGGCGTCTCCACATACCGCGATCTCTGGTTCGATCGCTTCGTCGGTTTGTACGGCTGGCTTGACACTCAGTTCCCGACCTGGGTCTACAACGTCGCGCTGATTCCAGCGTCGGCGATCGCACTGCTCTGCGCGCGTGCCTTGATTGTGCACCGTCGAGCGATTCGCGTCCGCTGGCTGGAGTTTGCCGCCTACGCTGCAGTCGCATTCGGCGTGATGGTCATGGTCGGCTTCACCTCATATACCTCCGACGCTCTCCAGCACCGGGAGGCATACGCGGACCCGCGCTACCTGGTCCCTTTGCTCCCGCTCTTGGGTGCCGTCGTGGTGCTGGCGGTGCGCGGCGCCGGGAAGAGGTGGGCCCCGGTCGTCGGCGCAGCGATTGTGGTGGTGTTCTTGGCCCATGACATATTCAGCCAGATGCAAGAGATCGCGCGCTATTACGGCTAGCCACCGATCCGAAGCATGGCTAACTCGATTTCGGCTGCCCTAAACAGTGACTTGGCCTAGGCTGTCTTGAGTGTCGACGCATACCCCAAGCAAGGTAGCCCCTCCTCCTGGCGGCGAGACGCACAGACCCGATCGCGGCGACTCGCTGATCGCACGGCTCGTCCATCGCGCGGGTTTCGAGGACGAGCGCTCGTTCGTGCTGCGTGTGGTTCAGCCCGCGCTCGTCGGCATGATCGACGGCACGGTCTCCTCAATCGCACCGATCTTCGCCGCGGCGGTCTCCTCGAACTCGCACACAGCCTTCGTGGTGGGACTCTCAACGGCGCTCGGCGCAGGGATAAGCATGGGCATCTCCGAGGGGCTCTCCGACACGGGCGAACAAACAGGGCGCGGCTCTCCGCTTGTGCGCGGCGCGATCACCGGCGGCATGACTGCGCTCGGCGGGCTCTTCCACACGCTCCCGTTCCTCATCGAAGACACTCACAACGCGTTGATCGTCGCCGGCATCGTCGTCGCCGTCGAGCTGTTCGTGATCGCGTGGGTGCGCGAGCGCTTCCTGCAGGTCTCACTACGCTCCTCGCTCATAGTGGTAACGCTCGCGGGCGCCATCGTGCTAGCGATCGGCGTCGCCATCGGCAGCTCCTAGCGGTCCGATGACCGGCGTCAGGGCGTCCTACCGATCGGAGATCGATAGGATCCTCGATCGGCCAGTACGCGTGTCTAGCACGCTACGTTCCCTGCGTTCTTGCCTGACTTGGTCCTCGAACCGCTAGTCGGCTCGGTTAGCGAAAACCCGCTGGTACACTCGCTTCACGAAGCGCGGGGCCTCTGATGCCCCGTGCGCTTAGGTGATCCCTCATAGAACTGGAAAGGAGGTCGGTGAAATGCGTGCAGTCGACGCTGTCATGGAATGCCTGAAGGCGGAGGGCGTGGATGTCGTCTTCGGTCTGCCAGGCGGCGCCAACCTTCCTACCTATGACGCGTTCGTTGACGGCGGCTTGCGCCACATTCTGGTGCGCCACGAGGCCGGCGGCGGACATGCCGCCGAGGGCTATGCCAAGGCTACGGGCAAGGTCGGCGTGGCGTTTGCCACGAGCGGACCGGGCGCGACCAACCTGATCACCCCGATCTGCGACGCGATGATGGACTCCGTGCCGGTCGTGTTCATCACCGGCCAGGTGCGCACCGAGCTGCTCGGCACCGACGGTTTCCAGGAGGCCGACACGATCGGCATCACGATGCCGATCGTCAAGCACTCCTTCATGATTCAGGATCCTCTGGAAATCCCACGGGCGATCCACGAGGCGTTCTTCCTCGCGCGCAGCGGCCGCCCCGGCCCGGTGCTGGTCGACATCCCGCAAGATCTCTCGCGAGCTGAGATCCCCTACGAGCCGGTCGCCGACGTGCGCCTGCCCGGCTATCAGCCGACGCTCGAGGGCAACCAGAAGCAGATCCGTCAAGCGGCAAAGGCGCTCGCGGCGGCTCATCGTCCCGTGATCTATGCGGGCGGTGGCGTCGTCAACGCGAACGCTGCGAGCGAGCTGGTCGAGTTCGCCACCGCCGACCGTTTCCCGGTGACGTGCACTCTGATGGGGCTGGGCGCGTTCCCCGCACCTCATCCGCAGTGGCTCGGAATGCTCGGGATGCACGGGACGCGTGCGGCCAACTATGCGATGGACGAGGCCGACCTGATCTGCGCCGTGGGCGCCCGCTTCGACGATCGCGTCACCGGCAAGCTCTCGGAGTTCGCCCCGAACGCCAAGTTCATCCACATCGACGTCGATCCGGCCGAGATCTCGAAGAACATCCCGGCGCACATACCGATCGTGGGCGACGCCAAGCACGTGCTCGCAAAGCTGCTCGTCGAGTACCGCGCACTGAGTGCTCCCAGCGACCGCTTGAACGAGTGGTGGGAGCGGATCGAAGGCTGGCGTGAGAAGTACCCGCTCACATTCGAGGACAGCGCTGACAACGAGATCAAGCCGCAGTACATGGTCCAGGCGCTGTATGAGGCCACCGGGGGAGACGCGATCATCACAAGCGACGTCGGTCAGCACCAGATGTGGACTGCCCAGCACTACGACTTCCCCAAGCCACGCCGCTGGATCAACTCAGGCGGGCTCGGCACGATGGGCTTTGGGCTGCCGGCCGCGATGGGTGCGGCCGTCGGCTGCCCTGAGATGACTGTCTGTTGCATCGCCGGAGACGGGTCGGTGCAGATGAACGCCCAGGAGTTGGCCACCTGCGCGCAGGAGAAAATCCCGATCAAGGTGTTCATCATGAACAACGGCTACCTGGGTATGGTGCGCCAGTGGCAGGAGCTGTTCTGGGACGGCCGCTACAGCCACGTCGAGACGGGCGACTACCCTGACTTCGTCAAGCTCGCCGAGGCATACGGCGCGACCGGGATGCGCTTCGAGGACAAGACCACGCTCGTGGAGGACATGAAGCGCGCGATCGCCACCGACGGACCGGTCGTGGTCGACGTGAAGGTCACGCGCGAGGAGAACACGTACCCGATGATCCCGGCAGGGCAGGCGGCCAGGGAGATGGTGGGATGAGCGCGCACCAGGATCTCTTCACAGACGGTGGGTCTCTCCGATGAGCGAGCCCGCCACCAAGGAACCGCTGAGCCTGGAGGCGCTGCAGGCCTCCGGCAACATTCGCTCGGGGCGCAAGCACGTCCTCTCGATTCTCGTCGAGAACAAGTCGGGTGTGCTCACGCGCATCGCCGGCCTGTTTGCTCGCCGCGGCTTCAATATCGACACGCTCACCGTCGGGCCGACCGACGACGATCACATCTCGCGTGTGACGCTGACCGTAGACGGCGCGATCCACCCGATCGACCAGGTCACAAAGCAGCTGCACAAGCTCATCAACGTGCTGAAGATCCGCGATCTCGAGCCGACCGACACGGTCGCGCGCGAGCTGGCGCTGTTCAAGATCTCAGCCGACGGCGCCCAGCGCGGCGAGCTGATGCAGATCACAGAGATCTTTCGCGGCAAGGTCGTGGACGTGACCAAGCGCTCGGTGATCGTCGAGGTCACGGGCACGACCGAGAAGGTCGAGGCGTTCGAGAGCATGGTGCGTCCGTTCGGCCTGATCGAGATGATGCGCACGGGCGAGATAGCGATAGCGCGGGGTAGGGCCGAGACCTAGACGTTCGTTGGGCGGCGCGGTGGGGCCGTTCATGGATCATGAAGGGCGGGATGTATGGCTCGTCTTTTGAATGATCTGCCTAACACCCCCTTTTGCGAAGGCTTAGGTAAAGGTTAGGTACCAAAGTAAATCCTCCAGCTCCACATCAAGGGGTATAGATACGTGCAGGTCGTTTTGAAAGACCTTCTAAGTCGTGGAAGATGAATCCGTGACGCTCCAAACCGGCGAGCGATCGCCGTTCACGCTCGGTGAGCCAGACCGCGAACGCTTGGGCGCACGGCTCGACCTTGCGCTCCAGCGGGCGCGCCGCTCGGGGCAGGCGACGCTTGCGACGATCACCTGCGCGCTTGCGAAGGATGTCGACCCTTCCGCGGTCGTGTGCGCGTCCCGTCGCGCCGAAGAGCCATGGTTCGTCTTCGAGCAGCCCGATCGTGGCGGGGCCGCGCTGGCAGGCCTCGGCGAGGCGATCCGCATCGAGTATTCGGGTCCCGATCGCTTCGTCACGGTCGCCGACCGCTGGCGCTCGCTGTCGGCGAAGGCGGTGGCCGACTCTCCGAGCGAGCAGGGCGGCGGCCCAATCGCCGTCGGCGGCTTTGCCTTCGCCCCCGACGGCGGAGGCTCTCCGGCCTGGAGTGGGTTCGAGCCGGCCTCGCTGGTCGTGCCCGAGGTGACACTGACGCGCGAGCAGCACGACGGTGAGAGTCGCGTGCGTCTCACGCTTGCCGCTCTGACTCAGCCCGATGACACCGCCGAGGAGCTGCTGGCATCTCTCAGTCGTCGCCTGCAGGAGCTCACGGACCCGCCGCTGCCGTTGCTCGACCCCGCACCCACAGGCCGCTTCCAGGTCTCGAGCGGCATGCCTCCAGAGCATTTCGAGGCCGCGGTCGCCCGCGCCACCGAGACGATTCGCGCCGGCGACTTGCAGAAGATCGTGCTCGCGCGCGAGGTCCAGGTGCACGCGCCGAGCGACTACGATCCGGCGGCCGTGTTCGGTGTGCTGCGCGACGCTTTCCCGTCGTGCTTTGTCTTCTGCGTCGGGCGTGGCGATGCCACATTGGTGGCTGCGAGCCCCGAGCTGCTCGTGCGCCGTGAGGGCCAGCGTGTCAGCACGATCGCGCTGGCCGGCTCCACGCGTCGCAGCGCCGACCCAGCCGTCGACGCGCACCTGGGCGAGCAGTTGATGCGCGACGAGAGCTATCGCGAGGAGCACGCGATCGTGGCACGACGGATCGAGCGCACGCTCAACCGCTACGCGATCTGGGTCGCCACTCCGCCTGAGCCGACGCTCGTGCAGATGGCCAACATCCAGCATCTGGCGACACCGATCCGAGCACAGCTGGCGGCGCCGGTCGAGGCGATCGAGCTGGCCGGCCTGATGCACCCCACGCCGGCGGTCGGCGGTGAGCCGTTAGCGGAGGCGCTCGGCCTGATTCCGGCGCTGGAGGGCCTGGACCGCGGCTGGTACACCGGTCCGGTCGGCTGGACCGACGCTGCCGGCGACGGCGAGTTCTGCGTTGCGCTGCGCTGCGCTCTGTTGCGCGGCAATGTCGCGCGCTGCTATGCCGGTAACGGGATCGTGCGTGGGTCAAAGCCCGCCGCCGAGCTTGCGGAGACCGAGGTCAAGCTGCAGGCTCTGTTGCCTTTGCTTACGAGCTGAGGGTCTCAGACACGGCGCTCCAAACACGGCTGTGTAGCTCGACGTTGGCGGTCCGCTGGGTGCGGCATTCGACGATTGTCGAGTGGGGGGATGCCAAGGCCCGCTCCAGCGCGGCGCGAAACGTGGCCACGTCCTGTACGGCCTCATGGTCCAGGCCGTACAGCTTCGCCGCCGCCGCGAAGTCGAGGCCGGTGGGGGTAGCGATATGGCGGGTGTACACGTCGTCTGTCAGCGCCATCGGCGATCCGGCAACCGGTAGGAAATCGAAAATCCCGCCGCCTTCGTTGTTGATCAGCACGATCGTCAACTTCAGATCGAGCCGGCGCGCGGCGAGCAGGGCGCTCATGTCGTAGGCGAGTGCCACATCGCCGATCAAGAGCACAACTGGATCGCGGCTGGCGGCGGCCGCGCCAAACGCGCTCGAGACGGTGCCGTCGATCCCGTTGGCGCCGCGGTTGCACAACACTCGAGGCGGATCCGGCCGCACCGGCCAGAAGGTCTCGATATCGCGCACCGGCATCGAGGATGCCACGAACAGCGTCGCCTCCTCGGGCAGCAGCACGCCGAGCTCGGCGGCTACCGAAGGCTCGCCGCAGCCGCTGGCAGCCAGCACACCCAAGATCGCTTCGGCGGTCAGCTCGTCGGCGCTGCGCCAGCTCGCCAGCCAGTCGGAGTCAGGTGCGGTCGAGCCTTCGAGCATGTCCGTGAGCGCGCTCAAAGCCGCGGCCGGCTCGAGCGCGAGCGAGCTCGAGAGGACGCTCGCCGGGTCCTGCCAGGCGCCCTCCGGATCGAGCTTCAACTGGGGCGTCTCGGTAAGGCCGGCAAGCCAGGTGCGCAGCGGCTTCGACACGGGCAGATCGCCGACACGCATGACGAAGTCGGGCGTGTGCTCACGCACGAACCCCGGCTCGCGCAGTAGCGCGTCGTAATGCGCGACGGCCGCGTCCCCGCGTCGCGCGCCCGACATCGGATCGGCGAGCAATGGCCAGCCGAGAAGCTCGCAGAATCGGGCGGCAGCATGGCCAAGCGGCGTCCCCCGCTCGTGGCGTCCTGCCACAAGCACGCCTCGCCGACACGAGCGGACCAACTCGAGCAGTGTGTTCACGGGCGAGTTCGGGATGGCGCCCGGCGCCAAGGCGGTCTCCGGGTCCATCTCCCATCTTTGCGCGGGGCGGATCACGTAGGGGCGCCCATCGGGCCGTCCCTCGCCGGGCGCTTCGGGAAGCTCGTCGCGGACGAGCGGCTCGCGCAATGGGAAATTGAGGTGCACGACGCCAGGCCTGCCTTCCAGTGCCGTCCACCACGCGCGGCAGGCAAGCGTGCGCATCCAGCGCAAGCGCCCGCTGTCGGCCTCGTGTGTGCCGACCTCGAAGAACCACTTGGCGAAGCCGCCGAAGATCTTGAGTTGATCGATCGTCTGCCCCGCGCCGAGCTCGCGCAGCTCCGGCGGTCGGTCCGCACTCAGCACGATCAGAGGCACACGCGCCTCGTGTGCCTCCACTACGGCCGGCAGCAACTCGGCGACGGCCGTGCCCGACGTGCAGGCGATCGCGACCGGCAATCCCGAGGCCTTCGCGAGTCCCAGCGCGAAGAAGCCAGAGCAGCGCTCGTCGATGTGGGAGTGGCAGCGCAAGCGCTGCTCGCGGGCAAGGCTCAGCACGAGCGGGGTCGAGCGGGACCCGGGCGAGGTGCAGGCGTCTTGCATGCCGCAGCGCGCGAGCTCGTCGACGAACGCGCCGAGCAGCTCGTAGGTGTCGGTGGCGGAGGTCATGGGAAATTTGGACGGTCGCTCATCGGCAAGCTGCATGGTTCCCCGCTGGGAGCTTGGGCGATTGATTTCATTGCTTGGCTTGACAGTTCATAGGATGTGGGCGTGATCGAGAATGTAGTTTTGTTGCACGGGTTCGGAGGGACGCGCGGTGCATGGGCCAGCGTCGAAAAGCTTTTGCCGGCCCAACGCTATCGTCCGCTCGCACTTGACCTCCCGGGACACGGCGACCAGGCCGACGTGCGACCACCGATCACTTTCGCGAAGTGCGTAGCCAGCGTGCTCGAGCGCAGCCCCAAGCGTTTCGTGCTGGGCGGCTATTCGATGGGGGGTCGCATCGCTCTGCACGTGGCGCTGCAGGCGCCGCAGAGGGTCGAGCGCCTCGTGCTGGTCTCGGCTACCGCCGGCATTGCGGACGCCAAAGAACGTGCCGCGCGCCGTCGGCGCGATCGTCGCTTTGCGAAGGAAATCGAACAGGGCTCGATCCAGGAGTTCATCGAGCGCTGGCGCTCCAAGCCGATGTTCGCCGAGGACCCGCCGGAGGTCGATGCGCTCGCGCGCGCCGACCAGGCGCACAACGGGCCCAGTGGAGTCGCTGCGGCCTTGCGCGGCATCGGCACCGGTGAGATGCCGTCGCTGTGGGAGAAGCTCGTGGAGCTGGAGATGCCGGTGACGGTCGTGGCAGGTCACCGCGACCGCAAGTTCGTGCGGACGAGCGAACGGATGGTCAAGCTGCTGCCCGACTCGCTCCTGCACGTGACCGGCGGAGGTCACTGCCTGCTGTTCGAGAACCCGAAGAACGTGGCGATGGCTCTCTCATAGAGCCAATGATGCGGGAGAGAATCCTGCGGGGGACGCCACGCTGTCTTGCGAGACCCCCGCTCAGCTCCGCACTACCTCCTGCTGAGCGCCTCATGGCGGCTCGACCCCGAGTCCAGGACCGCTGGGAACGGCAATCTCGCCCTCTGCGGCCGCGAGCGGCTCGACGAGGCCGTCGAACATCGAGAGCGTAGCCAGGCCGCAGGCCGGCAGCGGCCCGCGCGAGGCAAGCGCCGCGGCCGCGTGGATTCCGGCCGCGACCCCAAGCGGACCGTCGAGCGTCGAGGCGACGTACACCTCGGCTCCCGAGGCGCGTACGAGCGCGGCGGCGGCGAGCAGCCCCGAGATGCCTCCGCAGCGGGAGATCTTCAGACAGACGGCATCCGCGACGCCGGCAGTCAGTGCGCCGTGCTCCGCGGCTGTCTCATCGATTGCCACGCGCGTCGCCACCCGCTCGCGCACCTCGCGCACTCCCGCGAGTCCGTGGACCGGCTCCTCGACCAGCTCAAGGCCGGCGGGGGCGAGCGCTTCGATGTTTCGCACCGCCTGCTCCACGTCCCAGGCGCCGTTGGCGTCCACGCGCAATGTGACATGGGGACCGACAGCTGCCCGCACGGCTGCCACGCGCGCGGGGTCGTCGCCGACACCGACCTTGATCTTCAGGCACCTGAATTTCTGCTCGACGGCCAGTTCTGCTTGGAAAACCGCGCTTGCGCGATCGAGAGCCGACAACGTCGCATTGACCGGAACCGTCGGCGCCGGCGTGTCGGTCACGAGCGAGGCAATCGGTTTACCCATGCGCCGCCCTGCACGGTCCCAAAGCGCCAAGTCAATCGCCGCGAACGCCTCCGGCAAATCCTCCACGCGACGGCAGGCATCGACGATTTCCGCGCCGTTCATGCCGGCCGCGCCCTCGATCACAGGTCGGTAGCGCTCGAGCGCCGCTGCGACGCGCGCGATGCTGACCCCGTCGTAGGCCTCCAGCGGCGCTGCCTCGCCATAGCCGCTGACGCCGTCCTCGTCGGTGATCGCGACGATCAGCAGTTCGCGCTCGGCAACGGCGCCGTAGGAGGTTTGCAGCGGCTCGCGCAGGCGCAGCGACCGCCGCTGCACGACCATCCTCATGACGCCCGCTCAGTGCCCCGTCCCTTCCCTGGCGGGAAGGGACGGGTTATGAGTTTGAAAGGGCTCAGTGCCTTGTCCCTTCCCTGGCGGGAAGGGACAAGGTTGTGAATTTGGAAGGGTGTCAAATCCCGCCGCTTGCAAGGATGCCGGCGGCGAACAGCAGGCAGAAGACGAGCTGCAGCATTCCCGTCTTGGCCAGGGCGCCGTTCAGTGCGGGGCCGTCCATGCGTGAGCGAACGACTTGCACCAGCGGGATGGCGAGCGGGATCGCAAGCCACGGCAGCAAGAGCCAAGCGGTCATCGAGCCGAGCACCCATGGCAGCGGCACGAGCACGAACGCGCCGGCGACCATCGCGGTGTAGAGCGTGCGCGTGCGCTCTCGCCCGAGGCGCACCGCAAGCGTGCGCTTGCCTGCGCGGCGGTCGGTCTCCAGGTCGCGCACGTTGTTGACGACGAGGATCGCGCTGGCCAGCAGCCCCACCGGCACCGCGCAGGCGAATGCCTGCCACGGCAGCTGTTGCACCTGCACGAAGTAGGAGCCTGTCACGGCCACGATCCCGAAGAAGAGGAACACGAACAGCTCACCCAGGCCCTCGTAGCCGTAGGGTCGCGGGCCACCGGTGTAGAGCACGCCGGCCAGGATCGAGGCGCCGCCGACCGCGATCAGCTCCCAGCCGGCAACGATCACCAGGTAAACGCCGCACAGCACGGCGAGGCCGAAGGTGACGTAGGTGGCCAACAGCACTCTCCCAGGGGGGACGAGCCCGCCGGCGGTCACCCGCACGGGCCCGAGGCGGTCCTCGGTGTCGGCGCCGCGGCGCGCGTCGGAGTAGTCGTTGGACAGGTTGGTCCCAACCTGGATGAAGATCGCGCCGAGCAGCGCCGCGACGAACGCAAGCAGGCGGAAGTGGCCGGCGCCGAGCGCCAGCGATGTGCCGACCAGCACCGGGGCCACGGCCGCTGGGAGTGTGCGCGGGCGCGCCGCCATCAGCCAGATGTGAACCGCGCTCGACGCTTTCGGTGTCGGCGCCGCCGTCGGCGTGGGCGTGCCGATCGTCCCCATCGTGGTCACGATCGCTTCGCTCTCATGCCAGCGTCGGTCTCTCGTTCTTTCGGCGTCACGCGCGCCTCGGGAACTGGTCGAAATCGGGCTGGCGCTTTTGCTTATAGGCCTCGCGTCCCTCTTTGGCCTCCTCGCTGCCGTAGAACAGCAGGTTGGCGTCGTGCGCGAGCTGCTGGATGCCGGCGAGCCCGTCCTCGGCGGCGTTGAAGCTTGCCTTCAAGAGGCGCAGCGAGAAAGGGGAGAGCGCGAGCATCTCGCGACACCATTGCACCGTCTCCTCCTCCAAGCGCTCGAGCGGTACCACGGTGTTGACCAGGCCCATCTCCAGCGCCTGCCGAGCGTCGTATTGGCGGCACAGAAACCAGATCTCCTTGGCCTTCTTGGGGCCGACCACGTTTGCCAGCAGTCCGGCGCCGAAGCCGCCGTCGAAGGAGCCCACGCGCGGGCCGGTCTGTCCGAATCGGGCGTTGTCGGCGGCGATCGTCAGGTCGCAGACGAGGTGCAGAACGTGGCCGCCGCCGACGGCGTAGCCAGCCACCATTGCCACCACGGGCTTGGGCAGCCGGCGGATCTGGATGTGCAGGTCGGTCACGTGAAAGCGGCCGATGCCGGCCTTGCCGGCCTCGTCCTCGGCGAGGTAGCCCGAGTCGCCGCGCACGCGCTGGTCGCCGCCCGAGCAGAAGGCAAGGGGCCCCTCACCACACAGTACGATCGCGCCGACCTCGGGGTCCTCGCGCGCCATCTCAAACGCCTTGGAGAGCTCCACGACCGTCAGCGGACGGAAAGCGTTTCTGACCTCCGGGCGGTCGATCGTTATCTTCGCGATGCAGGGAGCACGGTGCTCGCTGGCGGCGCCGTCCTGCGCGGACGCGTTCCCGCCGTCGCGGCTGTCGGGCTCGACTGACTTCTCGTAGCGGATGTCGGTGAAGCTGGCGGCTGCTGTCCAGGTGGTGCTCAAGGTCGATCGCTGCTCCTGTCTTGGGATTCGCACGCTCGGGTCGGCGCGCGCCGAAGATTCAAGCCGAAGGCTAGCCTGTGAGCCATGCAGGTCGAGGCATGGCTCACACGAGCCGCGCGCACGGCGCCGACAGTCACCGCGTTGCAGGCGCCGGATGCGCAGCTGTCCTATGCCGAGCTGGAGCGCGCGGCGCGCGCCGGGGCGCTGGAGTTGGCCGAGCGCGGGGCGCGTGCCGGCGAGCGGGTTGCGATCGCGCTGCCGCCCGGCGCCGCCTTCGCGCAGGCGCTGCACGCCTGCTTTCTGCTTGGGGCGGTGGCGGTCCCGGTCGACCTGCGCCTGACACCTTCCGAGCGCGAGCGCATCGCCGCCAGCGCGAGTGTGCTCGTGGATGGGCCGCTGACGGTGGGGGCGGAGGGAGAGGCGCAGGCGCTCGCGCGGGACGCCCCACACGATCTCGCTGCCGTCTGCGCGGTGATCCACACATCCGGCACGACCTCAGATCCCCGTCCAATCGAGCTCACGTACGGCAATTTCCTGTGGAGCGCGATTGGCTCCGGGGTAGCGCTTGGCGTCGACCCCAACGAGCGCTGGCTGTGCGCGCTGCCGCTCTCGCACGTTGGGGGACTGTCGATCTTGATTCGCAGTGCCATCTATTCAACGACAGCGGTGATCCACGAGCGCTTCGAGACCGAGCGCGCGCTCGCGGCCATACAAGGGGAGCGGATCACGCTTGTCTCGCTCGTGTCGACGACGCTCGCACGCCTGCTCGACGCCGGTCTGAGCAATCCGCCGTGGCTGCGCTGCGCGTTGACGGGTGGTGGCCCCGTTCCGGCTGCGCTCGTGCAGCGTGCCCGGGACGCGGGTGTGCCGATGATTGAGACCTACGGGCTGACCGAGTGCTGCTCACAGGCAGCTACGACTCCGCTTGTCGCGCTGGAAGCGATGCAGGGCGAGCGCGCAACGGGAGCCCGCACACACGTCGCGCAAGGCGCCACCTCTCGCGCGACTGCCGCCGGGCCATCGCAGGACCTGGGTGCGGGCGTGCCCTTGTTCTGCACGCGCACCGAGATCGCCCCGGATGGGGAGATCCTGCTCTCGGGTCCCACCGTTGCGCGTGGAGTGAAGGCCGCCGACGGTCGCCTGCACACCGGCGACCTCGGGCGCGTCGACGAGCGCGGCTTTCTGCACGTGACGGGTCGCAAGGCCGACACGATCGTCAGTGGTGGCGAGAACGTCGCACCCAACGAGGTCGAGGCCGTGCTCGAATCCTGCCCTGGCGTGCTTGAGGCGGCGGTGCTCGGACGTCCGGACGAGCAGTGGGGAGAGGCAGTCAGCGCGATCGTCGTCGCTGCCCCCGAAGCCACTCTCAGCGAACGTGTCGTGCGCGAGCACTGTGCCGCTCAGCTGGCACCTTTCAAGGTTCCGAAGCATGTGACTTTTGCCTCAGAGCCCCTTCCTCGCACCGCGTCTGGCAAGCTGTTGCGACGGGAGTTGCAATGGGATCTTGTGATGAGCACCGTTCAACCTGAGGAAGGACGTGACAAGCAGGCGGCGCGCGAGCACCGCACGGCGAGCCTTGCCCACTGGGAAGAGGCGGCTTCGGGCTGGGTTGCGCGGCAGGCGACGATGCGCGAGCTGTCGGCACCCGTGTCGCACTGGATGATCGATGCGGTCGATCCCCAACCGGGCCAGCGTGTGCTCGAGTTGGCAGCCGGCCTCGGCGAGACCGGCTTTCTCGCGGCCGAAATGGTGGCGCCCGTCGGTGGGGTCATCACCAGCGATCAGGCCGACGCGATGCTCGACGGAGCCCGCAAGCGCGCGGGCGAACTGAACCTGACGAATGTCGAGTTCCAGGTGCTCAACGCCGAATGGATCGACCTGCCGGTGGCGAGCGTGGACGTCGTGTTCTGCCGCTGGGGCTACATGCTGATGGTCGACCCGCTTGCCGCGCTGACCGAGACGCGCCGCGTACTGCGTCCAGAAGGCCACGTGGCGCTGGCGGTTTGGGATGCGATCGAGCACAACCCGTGGGCGCTGCTACCGGGTGCCGAGCTGCTCGAGCGCGGCCTGATCGAGCCGCCGCCTGAGGGCGCGCCGGGCCCGTTCGCGCTCGGCGGGAAGCAGCGCGTGCGCGACCTGCTGGAGGGCGCCGGCTTCGACGAGGTGTGGGTGGAGCGGCTGAACCTGACTCAGCGCGCGGCAAATTTCGACGAGTTCTGGGAGACGACGCTCGACATCGCGCGTGTCTTCCACGACGCGGTGCTCTCGCGTCCGGAGTCGGAGATCGCCGACATCCGCGACAGCCTGGCGAAGCGCTTCGCGCCCTACACGGCCGAGGACGGCTCGCTTGAGATTCCGATGCGCACCCTCGTCGGGGTCGGCACCGCATAATCGGATAGCCTGCGCGCCATGCTCTATGACGACGACGCAGACCTAACGCTCCTCGACGGCAAGACCGTCGCAATCCTCGGCTACGGCTCCCAAGGCCACGCCCACGCCCTCAACCTGAAGGACTCCGGCGTAAAAGTCGTGGTCGGCCTGCGCGAGGACTCCTCCTCGGTCGCCAAGGCCCGTGCGGACGGTCTGGAGGTGCTCTCTCCGGTCGAGGCAGCCAGCCGTGGCGACCTTGTGATGATGCTCGTGCCCGACGAGCTGCACCATCAGGTTTGGGATGAAATCTCAGACGGCATCGCCGAGGGCAACGAGCTGCTGTTCGGACACGGTTTCTCGGTCCACTACAAAGAGGTGGTGCCGCCTCCGGGTGTCGACGTGGCGATGGTTGCTCCTAAGGGGCCCGGCCACCTCGTACGCCGTCAGTTCACCGAGGGCAGCGGCGTCCCCGGCCTGATCGCTGTCGATCAGGACGCGACCGGCAACGCTCGTGCGCTTGCGCTCGCCTATGCCAAGGGCATCGGCTGCACGCGCGGCGGTGTGATCGAGACGACCTTCAAGGACGAGACCGAGACCGATCTGTTCGGCGAGCAGGCTGTGCTCTGCGGCGGCGCCTCGGAGCTGGTTCAGGCCGGCTTTCAGACGTTGGTCGATGCTGGGTATGACCCGGAGATGGCCTACTTCGAGTGCCTGCACGAGCTCAAGCTGATCGCCGATCTGATGTACGAAAAGGGTCTTGCGGGCATGCGCTACTCGATCTCCAACACGGCCGAGTACGGCGACTACACGCGCGGCAAGCGCGTGATTACCGAGGAGACGCGCGAGAAAATGCGCCAGATCCTCAAGGAGATCCAGGACGGCGACTTCGCCCGCGAGTGGATCGCCGAGAACCGCGCCGGCCAGGAGAACTTCAAGCGCATGCGTGCCGAGCAGGCCGACTCGCAGGTCGAGCACGTCGGCGGCGAGCTGCGCTCGCACATGGCCTGGATCAAAACCTCGTTCTGATGCCGCCCGCGCCCCGCGATCGCGTGATGGCGCGCGAGCTGCGCGGGGGCGAGTTCAAGCGCCAGGACAGCCACTTTCGCGAGTGGGTCGGCGTACACCCACACACAGGGAAGCGCGGTCTTCCCGTCAGCGCTGGGCGCTACCACCTGTACGTGTCGCTTGCTTGTCCCTGGTGTCATCGCACTGCGATCGTGCGCGAACTGGCAGGGCTTGGCGAGGCGGTGCCGATCCACTACGTTGCGCCCTTCCGTGACGAGCATGGTTGGGCGTTCACGGGCGAGCGCTTCGAGGACGGGCCCGGTGGGAGCTACGTCGATCCGCTCAACGACTGGAAGCTGATGAGCGAGGCCTACCTGAAGAGCGATCCGGGCTACGACGCGCGCGTGACGGTGCCCGTGCTTTGGGACACGCAGAAGCAGCGCATCGTCAACAACGAGTCCAGCGACATCATCCGCATGTTCGCCGCCGCCGACTCGCTCGGTGGGCTCGGCGGGAAGGACGCCAAGCTCGATCTGTACCCATCCGCCCTGCGCGCGGACATCGACGAGGTCAACCTGCGCGTGTACGACACGATTAACAACGGTGTTTACAACGCGGGCTTCGCCCGCCTACAGGGCGCCTACGAACGTGCCTTCAAGCGGCTGTTCGAGAGTTTTGCCTGGCTGGAGGATCTCCTCGGCAGGCAGCGCTACCTGCTCGGCGAGCAGATCACCGAGGCCGATTGGCGATTGTTTCCGACGCTCGTGCGCTTCGACGAGGTCTACCACGTGCACTTTCGTTGCAATTACAGGCGGGTCGTCGAGTACCCCAATCTGTGGGCCTACACGCGCGAGCTCTACCAGTGGCCTGGGGTGGCGCAGACGGTGGCGATGGAACAGATAAAGCGCCATTACTACACGACCCACGACGAGCTCAACCCGAAGCACATCATCCCGCTCGGGCCCGCGCCGGATTGGGCCGAGCCGCACGGACGTGGGTAGCTCGCGGTTCGCTACACTCGCAAGCGTCGTCGCGACTGGCGCACTAGGTGGAGTTCACCACCGGGGAGCGACGAGCAGTTTTGCCGCGCGCCTGGGCATCCTTCGATCATCGATACCCCGCGAGGACGCCCCATGACGCCGAATCCGCAAGCGCAGGACACCCGACTCGAGATTCCCGCCGCGCTCAAGCCTGTCGACGGACGCTTCGGCTGCGGCCCTTCGAAGGTGCGCCCCGAGGCGCTGCAGCGCCTGGCAAGCGACGGCGCTGCGCTGATGGGGACGTCGCACCGCCAAAAGCCGGTCAAGGGGCTCGTGAGCGAGGTTCGCTCGGGCCTTGCTGAGCTGTTCTCGCTGCCCGATGGGTACGAGGTCGCGCTCGGCAACGGCGGCGCGACCGCCTTCTGGGACGCGGCCTCCTTCGGTCTGGTCGAGCGTCGTGCGCTGCATCTGGCCTTCGGCGAGTTCTCCCAGAAGTTCGCGACCGTCACAAGCGACGCTCCCTTCCTGGAGGACCCGCTCGTCGTCAAGGCCGAGCCCGGCAGTGCGCCCGGAGCGGAGGAGGTCGAGGCAGCGCTTGCCGGCGCGGACGGCGATGTCGATGTAATCGCCTGGGCCCACAACGAGACCTCGACCGGCGTGATGGCGCCGGTGCTGCGTCCGGCCGCCGCGGGCGACGCGCTGGTGCTGATCGACGCCACCTCCGGTGCCGGCGGCCTGCCGGTGGACGTCTCCCAGGCCGACGCCTATTACTTCGCCCCGCAGAAGTGCTTCGCCGGGGATGGGGGGCTCTGGGCCGCGTTGCTCAGCCCCGCGTCGTTGGAGCGGATTGGGCGAATCGAGGCCTCCAAGCGCTTCACGCCGGCCTCCCTGTCATTGCCGATCGCGCTTGAAAACTCGGTCAAGGACCAGACCTACAACACCCCGGCATTGGCGACATTGTTCCTCCTGGCTGACCAGATTCGTTGGATGCTCGGCGGCGGTGGGCTTGCCTGGTGCGTGGCGCGCAGCAGCGAGTCCTCAACGCACCTGTACGAGTGGGCCGAGCAGAGCCGGTACGCGACTCCCTTCGTCACCGCACCGGGTAGCCGTTCGCTTGTCGTCGGCACGATCGACTTCGACGAGCGCGTCGACGCGAAGTTGTTGGCGAGCACCTTGCGCGCCAACGGGATCGTCGACGTCGAGCCCTATCGCAAGCTGGGACGCAACCAGCTGCGCGTCGGCATGTTCCCGGCCGTCGAGCCCGACGACGTACGCGCGCTCACCGCCTGTATCGATTGGACCGTAGAGAGGATCGCGTCATGAGCGCCGCTACGAATGACAGCCACAGCACAGAGCGCCTGAAGGTGCTCGTCAAGGAGAAGGTCGGCGACTCGGGCGTCAAATTGCTCGAAGAGCACTTCGACGTCGACCTCGGCATCGACTGGTCCAACGAGGAATTGGCGGAGAAGATCGCCCCCTACCACGGCATCCTGATCCGCTCGGCGACGAAGATGACGGCCGAGCTGATCGATGCGGGTGAGAACCTGCGCGTGATCGGCCGCGCCGGGGTCGGCGTGGACAACGTCGACGTGGAGGCCGCTACGCGCCGCGGCATCGTCGTCGCCAACGCGCCGCAGTCGAACGTCGTGACCGCTGCCGAGCACACGATGGCCCTGTTGCTTGCCTTGGCACGCAACATTCCCCAGGCTTACGCCTCGCTGACCAGCGGCAAGTGGGAGCGCTCCAAGTTCTCTGGCATCGAGCTGTACGAGAAGACGCTTGGCATCCTCGGCTTCGGGCGCATCGGCCAGCTGGTCGCGGCGCGAGCGCGCGGTTTCGGGATGCGCGTACTTGCCTTCGATCCGTTCGTCTCGGCTGAGCGCTACCGCGAGCTTGGTGTGGAGAAGGCCGAGAACAGCGAGGAGATCTACGCGCAGGCCGACTTCATCACCGTGCACCTGCCGAAGACGCCGGAGACGGCTGGCTGGGTCAATGCCGAGGCATTCGCGAAGATGCGCGACGGCGTGCGCATCCTCAATGTCGCCCGCGGCGGGCTGATAGACGACGCGGCGCTGAAGGACGCGCTCGACTCCGGCAAGGTCGGCGGCGCCGCGCTCGATGTGTTTCCCTCCGAGCCGATCACCGACTATCCCCTGTTCCAGGGCTACCCGCAGGTCGTCGTCACGCCGCATCTTGGCGCCTCGACCGCCGAGGCGACCGACCGCGCCGGCTACCAGAGCGCCGAGCAGGTCGTGGCGGCGCTCACCGGTGGGGTTGTCTCAACGGCGGTGAACATTCCCTCGGTCGGCGCCGAGGACATGGAGGTGCTCGGGCCGTTCCTGCCGCTCGCCCGACGGCTCGGACGCCTGGCGATGTCGCTCGCTGAGGGCAGCTCGGTCGAGCGCATCGAGGCCGCCTTCATGGGGCGCATCGCCGACTTCGACACGCGCCTGCTCACGCTCGCGGTCATCAGCGGCGCCCTTGAGGGACGCACCGAGGAGCAGGTCAACCTCGTCAATGCGCCGAGCATGGCCCAGCGGCGCGGCATCGTCGTCGAGGAGAAGTCGGTGACCGAGGCGCAGGACTTCAACGAGCTGATCCGCGTGACCGTCGTCGCAGGTGGCGAGAAGGTCGCGGTCGCCGGCACAGGCATCGGCCCAAACCGTGTGCCGCACCTGGTCGAGGTACAGGGCAGGCGCCTGACGATCGAGCTGACCCCGCACGTCGCCGTCTTCCGCTACGCCGACCTGCCCGGCATGATCGGTCGCGTCGGCACGATCTTCGGCGGGCACGGCATCAACATCTCCTCGGCCGCGGTCGGGCACACACCCGATGAAGACGAGCAGCGCCTGGCGGCGATGGTCGTCACGACAGACGCGCGGGTGCCGGCCGAGGTCGTGCAGGAGATCGTCGCCTCCGAGGGCTTCGTCGCCGGCTGGGCGGTCGAGTTGTCGCAAGCCGAGTAGGCTGATCCACGATGCGAGCTGTAGTCATCACCAAACATGGCGGGCCTGAGGCGCTGCAGGTGCAGGAGCGTCCCGACCCGCAGCTCGCCTCCGGCGAGGTACGGATCGAGGTTGCCGCGTGTGGAATCAACTTTGCCGACGTGATGGCGCGCATCGGCGTCTACCCAGATGCGCCCAAGCCGCCGTGCGTGGTCGGCTACGAGGTGGCCGGCACCGTCGTCGAGCTCGGCGAGGGCGTGGAAGGGCTCGAGCACGGTCAGCGTGTCCTGGCCAGCACGGTGTTCGGCGGGTATGCCTCGGTCGTGTCGGTCTCCGAGCGCGACTGTGTCCTCTTGCCCGAGCGGCTTTCCTTCGAGCAGGGCGCCGCGATCCCCGTCAACTACGCGACCGCCTGGGCCGCCTTGGTGGGCTACGGCAGCCTGCAGCTCGGCGAGCGCGTCCTGATCCACTCGGCCGGAGGGGGCGTTGGGATCGCCGCCGTCCAGCTTGCGCGCCGCTTCGGCGCGAGCGAGATCTATGGCACCGCTTCGCCCGTCAAGCACGAGCGCGTCCGCGAGCTCGGCTACGACCACGTGCTCGACTACAAGGACGTGAACACCAAGGGAGGGCTGCCTCAGTTCGACGTGATCCTAGACGCGATCGGCGGCCACAGCCTGCGCACGAGCTACAACCTCCTGCGCCCCGGCGGGCGGCTCGTCGGCTTCGGTGCCTCCGCGGTCGTCTCCGGCGCCAAACGCAACCTTCCCACTGCTCTGCGTACCTTGGCGCGCATGCCGCGCTTCTCCTTGGTCAAGCAGATGTCCGAATCCAAGGCCGTGATCGGTCTGAACATGCTCACCTTGTTGAAGGACCGCGGCACGATCGAGCCGTGGCTCGAGCCGTTGCGCGAACTGCTCGACGACGGCACGATCGAGCCGGTCATCGCGGGCACTTTCAGCTTCGAGGAAGCCGGTGCTGCCCAGGACATGCTCACGCAGCGGCGCAACATCGGCAAGGTCGTGCTGGTTCCGTAAGGCTTTGCCGTCTTGCCTGGCGGGTGCTACCCTGCGTGGCACATGTCGTTTCAGTTCTCCCTTTCGCTTTTCCTGCTCCTCCCCCCTCGGGGGGAATAGTGCGTGGCGGCCGCCTAGCCGCAAACCAAGGAGAAACGTAAAAGCGAGAGAACTGGAGAAGTGAGGACGACATGAGCGATACGACGGCAGCGCAACGAAACGAGCACGACCGCGTCAGGGTGTTCGACACGACCCTGCGCGACGGCGAGCAGTCGCCCGGCATCTCCTTGAACCAGCAGGAGAAGCTGGAGATCGCCCAGCAGTTGGCGCGTCTGGGCGTGGACATCATCGAGGCCGGCTTTCCGATCACCTCGCCCGGCGACTTCGAGTCGGTGCAGGCCATTTCCCGAGAGGTCGAAGGCCCGGTCATCTGTGGCCTGGCGCGTACCGCCAAGCAAGACATCGACGCTGCCTGGGAGGCAGTCCGCGACGCCGAGCGCCCGCGTATTCACACATTCATCGCGACCAGCGACATTCACATCGAGCGCAAGCTGCAGACCACGCGCGATGACGTCAAGGGCCAGGTGCGCGCCGCCGTGGCGCACGCCAAGAGTTACACCGACGACGTCGAGTTCTCACCGGAGGACGGCTCGCGCTCGGACGTGCAGTACATGGCCGAGGTGATCCAGATCGCACTGGACGAGGGCGCCACCACGATAAATGTGCCCGACACCGTCGGTTATACGATGCCCGATGAGTACGCCGCGATGTTCACCGAGCTGTACCGCCTGGTCCCGGGTCTGCGCGATGTCGTCGTCTCCGTTCACTGTCACGACGACCTGGGCCTGGCGGTCGCCAACTCGCTGGCGGGCGTGCAGGCGGGTTGTAGGCAAGTCGAGTGTGCGATCAACGGCATCGGCGAGCGCGCCGGCAACGCCTCGCTGGAGGAGATCGTGATGCTGCTACACACCCGCGAGCCGGCTTTGGGACTGTGGACCGGCATCGAGACGACCGAGATCGCTCGTACTAGCCGTCTGGTCTCGCGTCTGACCGGCTACCCGGTGCAGCCCAACAAGGCGATCGTCGGGCGCAATGCCTTCGCGCACGAGGCCGGCATTCACCAGGACGGCGTGCTGAAGGAGCGCGCTACCTATGAGATCATGGATGCCACGACCGTCGGTTTGAAGAGCAACGCGATCGTGCTGGGCAAGCACTCCGGCCGCCACGCGCTGGGCAACGCCTTGGAGGAGATGGGCTTCAAGGTCGATGGCCAGGCGCTGAATACGGCCTTCAAGCGCTTCAAGGAGATCGCCGACCGCAAGAAGCAGGTTACGGCGATGGACCTGGAGGCGCTGGTCACCGAGGAGCTGCGCGGCGACGACGTGGCCGCCTACGCTCTGGTCGACTTCGAGGTGGCCGCCTCTTCGGCGAGCCCACCGATGGCGCGTGTGAACGTGAGCGTCGAGGACGGCGCGGTCAAGCTGGGGGAGTCCTCCGGCGACGGGCCGGTCGATGCGATCTTCAAGGCGATCAACGCGGCCACAGGCGTGGATGCGGCGCTGCGCGAGTTCCGCGTCGACGCGGTCACCGAGGGCCAGGACGCGCTGGGCGAGGTCTCGGTCGTCGTCGAGGTCGAGGGTCAGACCGGCGCCGGCCAGGGCGTCTCCACCGACATCATCGAGGCGGCAGCGCGAGCTTATGCGCGAGCGCTGTCGATCGGGGTGATGCGTGCGCGCGAGGGCGAGCGTGGGGTGGGGTTGCCGGAGCCGGCGGCATGACCACGCTTGGTGTTTCTAACTTCGCCAAGGCTCTTATTGGACGTATTCACTCCACCTGAGACAAAAACGCATCGCATAGGCCTGGCTTAGAAGGGAGTCCGGTACTGTTCGGTTATGTGGATGGCACCCAAAGCCTGTCGAGCTTACGGTGACCAGACCGGCCCGCATGTGCGATGAGTTCAGAGGGCGAGCACAGGTCGCGGCGGACGAGTACAGCCTTCGCTCTGATCGCGGGGCTTTTGATCTTGGTGCTCGCGCTTGTCGTTGTGTTGTCGGGTTCTCCAGTTGTTCTGGCCCGTACCAACGGGGTCCTTGAAAAGGAGAAGTTCGCGGAGGTCTATAACGCCGCGGGGGCTTGTCAGTCCGGCGAAGTCTTGCCGGCGGGAACTTCGGCGATACGCCTTGGGCTGGAGTCTGGTGTGGGTCCACGTCTGCATGTGACGGTCTCATCCGGTACCCACACGCTTACCGCTGGAGCCGTCGGCAGCGGATGGATCAGTGCGACCGTCACCGTGCCGGTGCGACCCGTCTCCCGCACGGTCGCAAACGTCCGCGTCTGCTTCGCCTTCGGCCGAACCGGCGAACGCGTAGCCCTCATCGGTTCGCCGACATCGCCCACCGTGGCCGCGAGAGCCAGTGAAGGGCTTGCGCTGCCGGGCAGGATAACGATCGAATACCTGCGCCCCGGTAACGACTCGTGGTGGTCGCTCACGCACGATGTGGCAAGACGGATGGGCCTCGGTCGTGCTCCAAGCGGAGGCTGGATCGTGCTGCTGCTGCTCGCCTTTATGGGCGCGATCGTGACCGTCAGTTCGTGGCTCGTCCTGAGGGAATCTCCATGAGAGCTGCGTCGACCGACGGCTTGGAGGTGCTGCAGCAACCCAAGGTGCGTTCTCAGCCGGCTGTGTCCTTGGTAGCCACAGTCCGCACCTCGCTGGGTCGCATCCCGACCGCCGCTAGGGTGTGCGCGCTCGTGGCATTCCTGAACGCCGTGTGTTGGGCGCAAATAACCCCTCCCTTCCTTGGACCGGACGAGGCGGACCACTACGCCTATGTTCAAGAACTCGTCGAGGAGAACCGGCTGCCCTCGTCGGATTTTGAAGTGTATTCGCCGATGGAGGTCCAGGTGTTGACTGACCTCAGGTATCCACAGGTTCGCTATCGCCCGAGCAAGCAGCCGATTTCCTCCCTCGCCGAACAGGAAAAGCTCCAACACGATCTCGCCTCCCCCCTTCCTCTTGGCGGGTCGGGTACCGCCGGAGTCGCCACCGCCGAGCCTCCTCTCTACTACCTGTTGGAGACCATTCCCTATAAGGTCGGCGCGAGCGGATCGGTCTTGGACCGTCTCGAGTTGATGCGGCTCTTGAGTGCGATCCTGGGGGGGCTCACGGCTCTGTTCGCGTTTCTCTTTCTGCGCGAGGCGCTGCCCGCGAACCGGTGGGCGTGGACCGTCGGCGGACTGGGCGTCGCGGCTTCGCCAATGCTCGGGTTCGACACCGGAGCGCTCAACCCCGACGCGCTTCTGTTGGTCGTCGCGACGGCGCTCTTCTATTGTCTCGCTCGAGCCTTCCGACGCGGGCTCACACAGCGATCGGCGCTCACGATCGGTGCGCTGATCGCGATCGGCTTCCTGACTAAGCTGAACTTCATCGGGCTGGCGCCAGGTGTGATCCTTGGCTTGATCCTGCTCGTATATCGAGAGGCGCGAGGGCACGGAGTGAGAGCCTATGCCCGGCTGCTTGCGCCGGTGCTCGCGATCGCCGCGAGCCCGGGTTTGCTCTACGCGCTCGTCAACGCCTTCTCCAATCATCCCACCTTGGGGATCGTCTCCGGCGCGACGACGAGCCTGACCGGATTTCATAGAAGCATATCCAGTGAGCTCAGCTACATCTGGCAGTTCTACCTGCCACGGCTTCCGTGGATGCACGCTTATTTCGCGGAAATATTCATCACACGTCAGGTCTGGTTCAGGGATGTCGTGGGTTTGTATGGTTGGACCGACACCGTTTTCCCGGCATGGGTGTACGACTTTGCCCTGATACCCGCCGGGCTGATCCTGGCACTGTGTGCGCGGGGCCTGGCGTTCGGCCGAGTTCAGTTGCGAAGCCGCCTCGGCGAGCTTGCCACCTATGCCGTGATGTCGGTGGGGGTGCTCGCGCTCGTCGGAGCTACCAGTTATCTGTCGTTGCCGGTCAAGTCGGCCGAATATGTCGATCCGCGCTACCTGCTGCCGATGATTGCTCTGTGGGGGGCGGTACTCGCGCTTGCGGTGCGCGGCGCTGGGCGTCGCTGGGGGCCGCCTGTGGGGGCACTGCTCGTCGTGCTGCTATTGGCGCACGACATTTTCAGTCAGCTGCAGACGATCGCTCGCTATTACGGTTGAGAGACGGTTCGTTCCCGCGCCTGTTCTGCTCTCGGGGGTGCGTAGCGTAAGTCTTGTTTGTGATAACGTACGATCGTATGTCACATGCTAAGACAAAGAATCCCGCCCAGGACGCGGCCTCGGACCCGCACTGGGAGGCGTTCGACTCGGCTGTGATCGGCGCGCGCGTGAAGGCGCTGCGTGAGGCCTCCGCGCTGTCGCTGCGGGACCTGGCCGAGCGCAGCGGCGTCAGCGCGCCGATGCTCTCGCAAGTCGAGCGGGGGGAGACGAGCCCGACGCTGACGGTCGCCGCGCGCATCGCCTCCGGGCTCGAGCTGCGCCTCTCGCAGCTCCTGCGCCTGGACGAGAGCGGGGCGGTCACGATCGTGCGCGCGAACGAGCGCGCCGAAGGCGGCAACGCCAGGCGCGGGCACCGCTTCGAGGTGATGACCGCGGCGCAGCCTGGCCAGCGCTCGGAGCTATCGCGTCACACGCTCGCGCCGGGCGGCGCCACCGGGGCCTCCGACGATCCGCCGATGCACGAGCCCGGCAGCCGTGAGACGGCACTTGTCGAGCAGGGCGCGGCCGTGCTCGTCTGCGACGGGCAGCGCTACGAGCTGTCCGAGGGCGACTGTGTCACCTTCGACGCCGATCTGCCACACCACTTCGAGAACCCGACCGGGGCGGAGGCGGCATTGCTTGCCGTCGTGAGCGCCGGTCTCAGGCGCAGTTGACGCGCGTACCCATTGACGAATACACACCGAGAACCCGAGGACAGGTCGAGGACTATATGACACAAGCAAGGACGATGTTCGAGAAGATCTGGAAGGCTCATGAGGTCGCGGATGGGCTGCTCTACATCGACCTGCACCTGGTGCACGAGGTCACGAGCCCGCAGGCCTTTGACGGGCTGCGGCTGGCCGGGCGCGGGCTGCGCCGGCCCGACCGCACGCTCGCCACCGCCGATCACAACACGCCCACCGACGGCACTCCGGTGGCGGCGCGCATCAAGGACGAGCTCTCGCGCGTGCAGGTGGAAACCCTGGAGCGCAACTGCGCCGAGTTTGGCGTGCCCGTCTATTCGCTCGGCTCAGAGCGCCAGGGGATCGTGCACGTGATCGGTCCCGAGCTCGGCGTCACCCAACCCGGCATGACGATCGTTTGTGGCGACTCGCACACCTCCACCCACGGCGCTTTCGGTGCGCTGGCCTTCGGGATCGGCACAAGCGAGGTGGAGCACGTGCTCGCGACGCAGTGCATGGTCCAGCAACGCCCCCGTTCGATGCGTATCCGCTACGAGGGAGCACTGGGATTCGGCGTGACCGCGAAGGATTTGATCCTTGGTACCCTGGGCCAGCTCGGTGTCGGGGGCATGACCGGCCATGTTGTCGAGTACGCGGGGCCGGCGATCGAAGCGCTCTCGATGGAAGGCCGTATGACCGTCTGCAACATGACGATCGAGGGCGGCGGCCGCGCCGGCATGATCGCGCCGGATGAGACCACCTTCTCCTGGTTTCGCGAACGAGAGCTGCCGGGCGCCCCACGCGGAGACGAGCTGGAGCAGGCGATCGAAGGCTGGCGCGAGCTGCGCACCGATGAGGGCGCTTTCTTTGACAGCGAGGTGACGATTGACGCCTCGGCGATCTCCCCGCAAGTCACCTGGGGCACCAATCCGGGGATGGTCCGGGCCGTGACCGAGCACGTTCCGGCGCCCGAGGAGTTCGACTCCCCTGCCGACCGCGAGGCGACTGAGAGAGCACTTGACTACATGGCGCTGAAGGCCGGCCAGCCGATCGAGGAGATAGCCGTGGACCGCGTTTTTATCGGCTCGTGCACGAACTCGCGCATCGGCGACCTGCGCGCCGCCGCCAAGGTCGTGGAGGGGCGCAAAGTCGCCTCGTCTGTCAACGCTATGGTCGTGCCCGGCTCCCAGCAGGTCAAGGCGCAGGCGGAGGCCGAGGGCCTGGATCGCATCTTCCGCGACGCCGGGTTCGACTGGCGCGTCGCCGGCTGCTCGATGTGCCTGGGCATGAACCCCGACATCCTCGCGCCTGGCGAGCGCTGCGCCTCGACCTCGAATCGTAACTTCGAGGGTCGTCAGGGGCGGGGGGGCCGTACCCATCTGGTTTCCCCGCAGATGGCCGCAGCGGCAGCGATTACGGGTCATTTCACCGACATCAGGAATTGGAGCTGAGCATGGAGCCGATACACACCGTCTCAGGCAGGGTCACGCATCTGGATCGCGCTGACGTCGACACCGATCAGATCATGCCCAAGCAGTTCCTCAAGAGGGTGGAGCGCACCGGCTTTGGCGAATTCCTGTTCTATGACTGGGCTAAGGAGCCAGGTTGGGATCTGCCGGCCAACCCGATCCTCGTGGCGGGTCGCAACTTCGGTTGTGGCTCCTCGCGCGAGCACGCGCCCTGGGGCCTGCAGGACTACGGTTTCCGCGCGATCGTGGCGCCGAGCTTTGCCGACATCTTCTACTCCAACTGCACCAAGATCGGGCTCTTGCCTGTGGTGCTCGGCGAGGAGGATTGCCGGGCGCTCGCCCAGGCCGGCGAGGGCAGTGTCGACCTCGACGCTCAGGAGGTGCGCTTCGCCGGTCGCGAGGTCGCCTTCCAGATCGACCACGAGATCCGGCGGCGGCTGCTGGAGGGCCTCGACGACATCGGCGCGACGCTCGCGCAGGAGGGCGCGATCGCCGACTATGAGCGCGACCGTGAGCGACCGGGGCCGCTCACCACCTCGCTGTAGCCGGCCGCCTCGTCACGCCGAGAATGCCCGCTCTGATGTGGCAAAAACGCATCCGAATAATAAGAACCTTTGCTACAATCGGGCGCCGCGGACCCGTGACCAGAGCGTATCGAAATCCCACTTCGTGCCCGTCGCTCGCGCTCGCGCTGAGCGCGCTGGTCGTGCTGGGCGCAACGGGATGCGGCTCCTCTAGCAGCCCCGCCAAAGCCGCTGCCCCCACCACGAGCGTCGCTTCCAGCGCGGAAACGACCACTGCAGCCAACACCTCTTCCTCTTCGGGCGAAGTAACCCCCGGACATGGCGCGCCCAACCCGCTGCAGCCCGGCGAGCACATCGACAAACTGCGCGACAACACAATCGAAACCAGTGCGATCCCGCCCGGCCAGAGTGTCAGGGGCGATGGCGATGCCGACAACCCCAGCGACATCGACGGCAACGGCGACGCCGACGGCAACGGCGACAACGACAACGACAACCCGACCCCACAGAGCTACCGTTTCCCCGACGCGGACGACAGGGCCACCTTCGCCTACGGCCATGCGGCGAGCGCCGCGGAGACGAAGCAGATAACGGGCATCGTGACGCGCTACTTCGCCGCCGGCGCGCACTCCGACGGAGCGCTCGCATGCTCGCTGCTGGCGCCGACGTTGGCCAAGTCGCTCGCCGAAGACTTCGGCCCCGGCGCACGCCCCTCCTACCTGCATGCCGGCGAGAGCTGCGCGCTCGTGATGGCCGCGCTGTTCAAGCACCAGCACGCGCAGCTCGCGGGAGCGGCTCACGTGGTCGAGGTGCGCGTCGAAGGCCAGACCGCCCAGGTGATCGTCACCTCGAGGACGATGCCCGCCGGCCAGATTCTCCTCATAGGCGAAGGCGGCCGCTGGCGGATCGAGCAGCTGTTCGCCGCGGCGCTGCCCTGAGTACAGTTTGCGCCCCGGCCCGTTACGGCGAGCGCACGAGAGAGAGGAACAGATGGCATACAGCATTGTCACGCTCCCCGGCGACGGGATCGGACCCGAGATCCTTGCGCCCACGCTCGAGCTGCTGCGCCGGCTCGGCGACTTCGAGTTCGAAGAGCACTCTTTCGGCGGCGCCGCGATCGACCTGCACGGCAGCGCGCTCAGCGAGGAGACACTCGCCGCCTGTGGGCGCGCCGACGCGGTGTTGCTGGCCGCTGTCGGTGGGCCCAAGTGGGACACCACCGATCCGCACGCCCCACGACCCGAGCAGGGCCTGCTTGGGCTTCGCAAGGGCCTTGGCCTGTACGCCAACCTCCGACCCGTCAAGCCTTTGCCGGCACTGTATGAGTCCTCGCCATTGCGACGCGAGCGGATCGAGGGCACCGACCTGCTGGTCGTGCGCGAGCTCACCGGCGGCATTTACTTCGGCGAGAAGACTCGCACCGAGGATTACGCCTCAGACGTCTGTGGCTACTCGCGCCAGGAGATCGAGCGCATCGCTCGCACAGCGTTCGGTGCGGCACGCACGAAGGTCACGAGCGTCGACAAGGCCAACGTGCTCGAGACCTCGCGGCTGTGGCGCGAGGTTGTCATGGATGTCCACGCGCGCGAGTTCCCTCACATCCAGCTGGAGCACGTGCTCGTCGACAACGCCGCCATGCAGCTTGTCGCGGCACCGCGCCACTTCGACACGATTCTCACCGAGAACATGTTCGGCGACATCTTGAGCGACGAGGCCGCGATGATCACGGGCTCGATCGGGATGCTGCCGTCTGCGTCGCTCGGGGCTGGTGGTCCCGGTCTGTTCGAGCCCGTGCACGGCTCCGCGCCCGACATCGCCGGACAGGGGATAGCCAACCCGCTGGCGATGTTCCTCTCGGCCGCGCTGATGCTGCGCCACGGACTTGGTTTGGAAAGCGAGGCTGCGGCTGTAGAATCGGCTGTTGAATGTGCGCTGGATGCGGGCCTGCGCACCCCCGATCTCGGTGGTGCGGCCGGTACCGCGGAGGCGACACGGGCAGTGCTCGAGCAGCTCTAACCGGGAGACGACAACGTGGACACATGCGAGCTCATATGGATGAACGGAGAGTTCCTCGCCTGGGAGGACGCCAAGGTTCACGTCCTCACGCACGGACTGCACTACGGCACCGGTGTCTTTGAGGGCATCCGCTGCTACGACACCGAGCTTGGCCCCGCCATCTTCCGCAACGCCGAGCACATGGAGCGGCTGCTGCAGTCCTCAGAGCTTTATTACATGCCAGTCCCGTACACGGCGGCGGAGCTGCAGTCCGCCGCGCGTGAGCTGGTGGCCAACAACAACCTGCGCTCCTGCTACATCCGCCCGATCGTCTATCGCGGCTACGGCTCGATGGGGCTGAACCCGATGGATGCGCCCGTGGATGTGACGATCGCCTGCTGGGAGTGGGGGACCTATTTGGGCGAGGACGGTATGGCCAACGGCATTCGCGCGAAGGTGTCCTCGTGGCGGCGCATCTCGCCCGACTCGCTGATCCCGCACGCCAAGGCCTCGGGTCAGTACCTCAACAACGTGCTCGCCAAGATCGAGTCGATGAAGGCCGGCTACCAGGAGGCGATCCTGCTCGACGACCACGGCCACGTGTGCGAGGGCACGGGCGAGAACATCTACATCGTCGCTGGCGGTGAGATCGTCACACCCGGCCACCACAACTCGATCCTCGACGGCATCACACGCCGCTCGATCATGCAGCTGGCCGCAGATCTGGGCTACCCGGTCGTGGAGCGCAACATCGCGCGCGCGGAGATGTACTTGGCCGATGAGGTCTTCATGTCCGGGACGGCGGCCGAGCTCGTGCCGGTGGTCGAGGTCGACGATCACAGGGTCGGCTCCGGCAAGCCGGGCGAGGTTACCCGCCTGCTGCAGAGCGCCTTCGACGACGCGATCCACGGGCGCTCGGAGCGATACCGCGAGTGGCTCGACGTCGTCAACACGCCCGCGCCGAGCACAACGGGCTGATGAGCCACATACAGCTCTACGACGCCACCCTGCGCGACGGTATGGGGGGAGGCGGTATGAGCCTCACCGCGCAGGAGAAGCTGCGCGTCGTGCACGCGCTCGACGCGCTCGGCATCCACCTGATCGAGGCAGGCTTCCCCGCCTCGAACCCGAAGGAGCTAGAGCTGTTCGCGCTGCTCGAGCGCGAGAGCTTCAGCGTCAGTGAGATCGTCGCCTTCGGCATGACGCGCAGGCGCGATGCGTCGGCCGAGGAGGACGAGGGGCTGCGCATCCTGGTGGAGTCGTTCGTGCCGGTCTGCACGCTCGTCGGCAAGAGTTCGCCGCTACACGTCGAGAAGGTCGTGCGCGTCTCCCCAGAGGAGAACCTGGCGATGATCTCCGAGTCGATCGCCTTCCTGCACGCGCAGGGCAAGCGCGTGCTGTTCGACGCCGAGCACTTCTTCGATGGCTACGCCGCCGACCCCGGCTACGCGCTCGATACGCTGCGTGCCGCGGCTGCCGCCGGCGCCGAGCGCGTCGTGCTGTGCGACACCAACGGCGGCTCGCTGCCCGGGCGTGTGCGCGCGGTCGTCGAGGCGGTGCGCGCCGAGTTGGGAGATCTGCCGCTCGGCATTCACACGCACGACGACGGCGGCTGCGCCGTGGCCAACACGCTGGTCGCAGTCGAAGCCGGCGCCAACCAGGTGCAGGGGACGATCAACGGCATCGGCGAGCGCACGGGCAACGCCAACCTCGTCACGATCGTGGCCGACCTGCAATTGAAGATGGGCTACGAAGGATTGCCACCCGAGCGGCTCGTGCGTCTGAGCGAGACCGCGCACCTCGTGGACGAGTTGCTGAACCGCGCGCCCAATCCCGCCCAGCCGTATGTCGGCAAGAACGCCTTCGCGCACAAGGCCGGCCTGCACACGGCGGCGATCCGCGCCGACGCCGCGACGTTCGAGCACATCGACCCGGCGCTGGTCGGCAACGCGCGCGACGTGCTCGTCTCAGAGCTCTCCGGGCGGGGCACGGTCATCGAGAAGGCGACAGAGTTTGGGATCGAGCTGGACGACGAGGCGGTCGAGCGTGTGCTTGAGCGCGTCAAGAGCGCCGAGCACGAAGGCTTTCAGTTCGAGGCTGCCGACGGGACTCTGGAGCTCTTGATGCGAGAGGAGGCGGGTCTCTACGAGCCGCTGTTCATCCTGCTGTCGTGGCGGGTGATCGCCGAGCAGCGCTTCGACGGCGAAGTGGAGACCGAGGCCACGATCAAGATCGTCGCGCCGCCAGGACCGGACGAGGGAGAATTCATCTGCACGGCTGAGGGCAATGGTCCCGTGAACGCGCTCGACAACGCACTGCGCCAAGCGCTGGAGCAAGTCTATCCGCATCTGCGCGAGCTCAAACTGGTCAACTACAAGGTGCGGATCCTCGACGAGGCAAGCGGCACGGCAGCCGTCACGCGGGTGCTGATCGACGTGTCCGACGGCGAGCGGGTCTGGGGGACGATCGGCGTGTCTGGGGACATCATCGCCGCCTCTTGGGAGGCTTTGGTCGATTCGCTTACCGTTGGTGTGCAGCAGCCCGCGTCAGGGTCCCGCTTTGGGTGATCTGGAGGTCATACCGCTCGCTAGGCCTGTTCTTGGGCTTACAGAGGAGAGCTTGGTCTCTGAGGTCTTGACTTCCGGGCAGCTTTCGCTCGGCCCGCGGCTGGTGCAGTTCGAGCGGTTGTTTGCCGAGTCTGTCGGTAGTCCGCTTGCCTGCGCTGTCTCGAGCGGTACTGCTGGGCTTCATCTTGCGCTGCGGGCCGTTGGCGTGTCCGATGGCGATGAGGTCGTCACGAGCCCGTTCTCGTTTGTCGCTTCGGCGAATGTGGCGCTTTATGAGCGTGCTCGGCCGGTCTTTGCCGATATCGATCCGGTCACGCTCAACCTCGATCCTGTAGCGGCTGAGGCGGCGATTACGGAGCGCACGCGGGCGATCTTGCCGGTGCACATTTTTGGCTATCCGGCTGACATGCCGGCCTTCGAGGCGATCGCAAGGCGACATGGGCTTGGGATCGTGGAGGACGCGTGTGAGGCGCTTGGCGCCGTGCATGGCGATGGCACGGCCGTTGGTGCGCGCGGGAACCCGGCGGTGTTCGGCTTCTATGCCAACAAGCAGCTCACGACGGGGGAGGGTGGCATGGTCACGCTTGGCGATCCGGCGCTCAAGGCGCGCATCGACTCCGAGCGCAACCAGGGGCGCGCGCCGGATATGGGCTGGCTCGACCACGACCGACTTGGCTTCAACTATCGCCTGTCGGACATCGCCTGTGCTGTGGGCATCGCGCAGATGGCTCGGCTGTCGGGGATGCTGCAGCTGCGTGCGCTTGCCGCCTCCTACTACCGCGAGGCGCTTGCCGAGGTCGAGAGCCTCGAGCTTCCCTGCGAGGACCACGACGGCGCTCAGCGCGGCTGGTTCGTGTTCGTCGTGCAGCTTCCGCGTGGCGTCGATCGTGACGAGACGGTGCGCAGGCTTGCCGCGCTGGGTATCCAGAGTAAGCCCTACCTGCCGGCGATTCACCTGATGAGCTTCTATCGCGAGCGCTTCGACCATCGCCCAGGCGAGTTCCCCGTATGCGAGGACGTCGCCGCTCGCTCGCTGGCGCTCCCGTTCTATCCTGGGCTGATGGAGAGCGACGTGGCCCGCATCGCAGCGGCGCTGAGGACCGCGCTTGGGCAGCGACCAGTTGCTGGGCGATCGCATGTCTGAGATCGAGGTGTGCCTCTTCGACGCCGGCCGTAGCGTCCTCACTCCCCTGCACCAGGGCAGCGCGATCCGGATTCACACGCGCATGCCGCGGCCGGTGATCGAGCCGATCGAGCTGGGGAGCATGCGACCGTTTGCGGTCTACGAACTTCTGCGGCGCATACTTGAGCAGGAGGACCTGGCGGCCACGTTCGTCTCCGATGCGCCCACCACCGAGACCACCACCTTCGAGCCGCTCGGCGACCGGGCGCCGCGCGCGGGCCCGAACGCCTCATTCTCGCTCGTCCTCGCTCGCGATCGGGTGGCGGGCAAGGCGCAGGATTACGTGGAGCTGGTCCTCTCCGGCGCGGATGGGTGGCCCAGTGAGCAGTCCCAGCACATGGCCCGCTCATTGGTTGAAGTTCCACGACGCTCAGGAGGAGTTCGGCTACCCCGCGCTCGTGCTCTACCTGCTCGGCGCCCACTATTCCCAGCCGCTGGAGGACCCGCCCTCCGGGCTGCCCGAGGCACGTGCACGCGCGGAGCGCATCCGCGAGGTCGCCATCACGCTGCGCCCCGAAGAGCCAAGCCCGCCGGACATGCACTGCTTTCTGGGCACCTTTCGGCTCTGCCTCGCCAGCGATCTCGACACGCCCGGTGCCTTTCGAGCGATGTTCGCATGGCTTCGTGAGGCCGAGCTGCGCGATGAGCCGGTCGGGGACGGCGATCTGCGCGAGATGCTCGAGCTACTGGAGCTCGAGGAGTTGTTGCACGAGGACTGAGGCGGCTCACGGCGGTGCGAGTTCGCCCGGCTTCCGCCAAGCGGCAAGAGCAGCAGAATCAGAACGATTCCGACTGGTAAACGTCGTTTGGCTGTGATATGACTCTGTGCTCGGCCCTGCTAACCAACCAGGGGCCACCGGTCGTGGTGCTTCAGAAGTAGGGGAGCACTCCGACTGGGCTCCTTTTGAGACCCGCGGCAAAGAGTGGGAAACATGTCTCGTTTTTTGCTTGACATGCGGTTATCGTGGATGCTACGCTTGTGGCGAGATCCCATTAGTTGGGATCTTTTGGCAGTGTATACGGGTCGTATCGCGTGCTCTCTGACTATGACGAGTGCGGTGGTCGACCACAACGAAGCCTCGGATGGGGCTCAGTTGGGCCTCGGATGAGGGGAAGGTAGAACAAGCATAATGGGTAAATATAAGGTAATGATGATGGCGTTGCTCGCGGTGTTCGCGGTTAGCGCGGTAGCGGCGTCTGGTGCTTCGGCGCATGAATGGTTAAAGCTGAACGGAGAAAAAGTCACGGCAGAAGAACCTTCCAAGACTGTCGGTTCGATTGCTTTGCACAACAGGAAAATCCCGGCGTTGGAGGGCAGTGGCGAAATAGTTGTTTTATGTATGGGTCAGTTCTTAGGTACGGTTGGACCGGGTACTGCCGATTCGATTACGGGATTTGAGAGCTTAACGAGTACCGAAACAAATAAACTGAAATGTGAAGTAAGCACGTCGACCAATAGTATTTGTAAAACTGGTACGTCGGTGACGGTTGAACCTGTCAACCTGCCTTGGGCGACGAAACTGACGTTAACCAGTACCACTATATTTGATGATATTACGGCTGCAAAAGGTGGCGAATTCGGCTACAAGGTGACTTGTAATGGCATCGCAAACGAATGCAAGAATAGTTTAGAATTATCGGCATTCGAAAAAAACATTTCGACGGGTTCAACCTTCGCATTCAGGGAAGCCGAGAAAGCAGGTTGCGCGTTCGGTGAAGGATTCGTGAGTGCTACGGGCGGTCTTGTAGAAAAATTCTTAGTGAACTAGGGATTGTTAGTTAGAATTAGGAAGTAGTGATTTAGTTGATGTGTGTGTGGCTGGGCGGTGTTGTCCGTCCAGCCACGCGTAGTGTGTGTAGTGTGTAGTGTCTGTTGGGTTGATGTGATTTGTGGAGAGGGGTGGAGAGGATGTGGCGGTGGGGTTTGAGGTTTCTGGTGGTGGTTGTGTTTGTGTGTGTGGCTTTTGGGGGGATGGCTGCTGTTGTTTGGGGTCTTCCTGTGGGTCGTCATTTTGAGTTGGTGAGTCCGTCGTATAAGGGTGGTTATGGTGTGCTCGATCTTTTGGCTACAGGGATGGGTGGTGCGGGGGAAGGCGAAGGGGTGGTGTTCGATTCGACGGGGCATTTTGCGGGGTCGCCGGTTGGTGCGTCGACAGGGTCTTATCTTGCGCGTCGTGGTGCGTCGGAATGGTCTACTACGCCTTTGTTGCCGCCGCAGGCCGTGGCGACGAGTAGTGTGTTGAATGATATTTCTCCTTTATTGAAAGGCCTTTATACCGGCAGTCCCGGTTCGAACGCGTTAGCCGGGGAAGAGGAAGGTGAACATACGTTCATGTTCCATGATCTTCTGGCGGCGGATAGCGAAGCGGCGTTTTCGACTCCTTTTTCCGAGGTTCCTTTTGGTGTGCCTCTGGAAAGGTTGGATAAACAGTCTTGGCCGTTGCTGGGTTCGACGACGTCGGATCCCGGTTTTTGTGATGTGGTGTTCCGTGGAAACGGGGAAGGTTTTTTTGAAGGGCCGAGGGCGTTTCTCGAGGAAGCAATGAACGCCAGGGAACAGATTTACGATCTTGTGACGGGTGCGCCTGGTTGTGGTGGCGAACGCGCTTTGCATCTTGTGGCTGTCGGTAATACGTTAGGGTCGCATCACGAACCTGCGTTGCTTGAACCCAGTTGCGTGTCGTCGCCGGGACAGGGCATCAATGCTGTCGCTGCGGGTGGTAGCGAGATCTTCTTCGCGTCGTGCCCGACGTCTGCGACGGCGCAGTTGTACATGCGTTTGGAATCGGCACGGACGGTGCATATCTCTACGCCGCTCGCGGCGGATTGCGTGTCTGGTCCCTGCATCGGCTCTCATGAACAGTTGGGGCAGTTCGTGGGTGCAAACGAAGCGGGCACGCGCGCGTTCTTCACGACCAACCAGCCGCTTGTGACAGGGGACACGGATATGACAAGCGACCTGTACATGGCTGAAATCGGCTGTCCTGAGGTTGAAGCGGATTGCGAAGCGGCCAAGCGAGAAGTCACGTCGCTGGTGCAGGTCTCGCATGCCCCGAGTGTGGGCGAAGCGGCCGAAGTGCAGGGCGTCACGGCGCTCTCGCCCGATGGGCAGCGTGTGTATTTCGTCGCGCATGGTGTGTTGAGTGGCGCGAACGCGGAAGGCGCCGTGCCGGCAAAGGGGGCAGAGAACTTGTATGTGTACGATCGCGGGGAAGGCGTCGGGACTGAAGAAGCGACGACGCGCTTCATCGCCGATTTGTGCTCGGGTCCGCAGCTGTCCGGTGTGGTGATGGATCATGGTTGTCCAAGCGATCTCGAAGTGGGTGGCCGTAACGACGATGGTTTGTGGTCGTCGAATTCCAAAGAAGCGCAGACGACCGGCGATGGGTCGTTTCTGGTGTTCACGACTTATGGACGGCTGTTGGCGAGCGACACGGATACGGGGCGTGATGTTTATCGTTATGACGCGCAGAGCGAAACGCTCGATCGTGTGTCGGTCGGTGAAGAAGGCTATAGCCAGAACGGCAACGCCGAAGGCTACGATGTGCGGCTTCCTCTGCGCCAGGTCGGGCAGGTGCAGGTAAACGACGAGCTGGGCTATCGTGCGATCAGTGAAGATGGGTCGCGGATCGTGTTCGAGACGAACGAGCCGCTCTCTCCGGATGACAGCAACGGTTTGACCAATGCGTATGAATGGCACAAGGAACCGGGTTGGAGCGAAGGCAAGGTTGCGCTTGTCTCGACCGGCAGCGACGAATATCCGGTCGGCGAAGAACTCGGTGGTAGCCATCTCGTCAAAGAAGTGATGATCACGCCTTCGGGGCGAGACATCTTCTTCTTGACGACGCAGGGCCTCGTGTCGCAGGACACCGACGGGGCGGAGGATGTTTACGACGCGCGTCTCGGCGAAGGCTTCCCCTCCGCACCGGAATCCACCAAAGAATGCGAAGGCGACGCCTGTCAGGACTCGTTGACGAACCCGGCGCCTTTGTTGGTGCCCGGTAGCGCCGTGCAGGCGCCCGGCGAAAATTTGGCGCCGCCGGCGGCGGAGCCAAAGAAGAAGGCGAGCCCGAAATGCGCGAAGGGAAAGAAGTTGAGCCACGGTAAGTGTGTGAAGGCGAAAGCGACGAAGAAGAAGACCAAGGCCAAGAAGTCCGGTAGGAGGGGCAAATAATGGTTGTCGAGACGCTTCAGAGATCCGTTCGACTGGGCTTTGCTAGGGCGACCGTTGTGGTGGCGTTGGGTGTTGCCTTGATTGTTCTCTTGGTGGCGTCGTCGGCTAGTGCTTTTGGGGAAACGAATCCGTTGAAAATCACCAATTTTAGTTTGCAGACGACCGAAGCGGTGCCGACACCGTTGACCCGCGAGAGTTGGGGGTATGAAAACAGGCCGGTTCCGTTCTCTCAGGCTGGTGGGCATCCGGGTGCGTGGACAACGCTGCTCGAATTCGAAACGGAAGAAGTCTTCAATGATTTCTTGGGCGAAGATTTTCCGGCGCCGACGCGCGACGTCAAGGATGTCGTGGTCGATCTGCCGCCTGGTTTATTGGGCAATCCCACTGCTGTGCCGCAGTGTCCGCTCGAGGTGGCGCTGGCACGGGTCGAAGCATGTCCGTCCTCGACGCAGGTGGGGTACGCCGTCATACACTTCAATGGGGGTGACGGGTTCGTCGGGCCAATTGTCAATGTCACGCCTGAAGCGGGCCAGTCGGCCGAGTTCGCGCTTGAGACCTCCGCGAAATTCTCGGCGTTGTTGACGGGTCGTCTCGTGCACGTTCCGGGTGGCTACGGTTTGGCGGTGACCAGTAACGGCATTCTGGCTGCCTCTATCACGAGCGTCGAAACGACGGTGTGGGGAGTACCGGCGGCCGCAGAACATAATCCGCAACGCGGCTTGTTCTGCCTCAGGCCACCGCGTAAGTTCCAAGAATGGGCGTGTGGCACACCTTATGGCAAGTTCTCCGGGAATGGTAACGAAGCAAGCGGCGAGCCGGAAAGACCGTTTCTGACCTATCCGTCGAACTGCGCAGCTGGTCCCGAGGAAGCGAGCGTGAGCGCCGACTCGTGGGAGGAACCCGGGGTGTACACATCCAAGACGGCGGTGATCCCGGGAGCCACCGGTTGCAACCTGTTGCAGTTCAACCCTGGTATCAGCGTGAAGCCAGACACTACCCTGGCCGACGCGCCGGTCGCCCCGGAAGTGAGCCTGACCGTACCGCAATTCGAGGAACCGCAGCGTCTCTCGACGCCCGAGTTGCGCTCGGCGACGGTGACGTTGCCGGCGGGGATGTCGATCAACTCCAGCATCGTCGACGGGATCGAGGCCTGCAACGAATCCGGCCCCGAAGGGATCGACTTCACCGGTCCCGAATCAGAAGAAATCGGTCCGAACGGCGAACCGCAACTGGCGGCGGGGCACTGTCCTGCCGCCTCGAAGGTGGGTAGCGCCGAAGCGGTCACGCCGCTGCTCTCCGAACCGGTCAAGGGCGCAATCTATCTCGCCCGGCCGGGTTGTGGCGGGGCTGGACAGGCGCCGTGCACCGAACAGGACGCGCTCGACGGCAACCTCTACAAACTGTATTTGGAACTGGGTGGTGTCGGCCCGCTCGCGAAGACCGGCGTGCATCTGAAGGTCCCGGGTGAGGTCGAGGCAAACCCGGCGACGGGACAGCTGACGACAAAGTTCGAAGGCTTCACAGAGGGCGATCCACCCAGATTCGACGGCAATCCGCAGTTGCCGTTCAGCGAACTGAAAGTCACACTGAACGGTGGTCCGCGGGCGTCGATCGCCAACCCAGCCGTGTGTGGGCCCGCGACGACCACGGCCGACCTGGAACCGTGGAGCGGGCCCGGCACTACACCCCAAGGCCTGTCGGTCGTCGGCCTGCCCGATGCCACCCCTTCGTCGTACTTCAACGTCGAAGGCTGCTCGAACCCGCCGCGGCTAGATCCTGGGTTTCTGGCGGGCACTGTCACACCGAACGCGGGCAAGTTCAGTACGTTCACGATGAACATCACGCGCGAAGATCGCGAACAGTACATCAAGGGCATCCAGGTGCACACGCCACCGGGCCTGCTGGGGATCCTCGCAAACATACAGCCGTTGTGCGGAGAAGCACAGGCCGACGATGGCCAGTGTCCTGAATCGTCGAAGATCGGCACTACGAGGGTAGCCACCGGCGCCGGCTCGCACCCGTTTGAAATCGAAGGCAACGTGTACTTGACAGGTCCGTATGATGGCGCCCCATTCGGGTTGTCGATCGTCACGGACGTTGTTGCGGGACCCTTCAACCTCGGTTTGGTGATCGTTAGGGCACGCATAAACGTCGACCCGGAAAATTCGACGTTGACCGTCACTACTGACGAAACTGGCCGCTACGCGTTGCCACAGATCGTGTTCGGTGTGCCGGTCCGCTTGAAACGCATCACCGTGAACATCAGCCGGCCCGACTTCATGTTCAACCCGACCGATTGCGCCGCACAGAAGATCACGGCCGTGATCTCCGGCAGCCAGAACACGACCACCACGGTGCAGAGCCCGTTCGCGGTCGGAAACTGCAAGAGCCTAGCATTCAAACCAAGCTTCGCGGTCTCCACCAACGGCAAAACGAGTCGCTCGAAAGGCGCGAGCCTCGACACGAAGCTCTCCTATCCAAAAGGCGCGCTTGGGAATGACACGAACATCGCCAGAGTAAAGGTATCCTTGCCAAAACAGCTGCCCTCCAGGCTCTCGACGCTACAGAAGGCGTGCATCGCGGCACAGTTCGAAGCGAACCCCGCTGGCTGTCCGCAAGCATCGATCGTCGGCATCGCCAGGGCCAACAGTCCGTTGCTGCCGGTCGGTCTTGCCGGACCGGTGTACTTCGTCAGTCACGGCGGCGAATCGTTCCCCAGCCTGATCATCGTGCTGCAGGGCGATAACGTCAGGGTCGATCTCGTCGGCACGACGTTCATCAACGAAAAGACCGGTATCACGAGCTCCACGTTCAAGACGGTACCGGACGTGCCCGTCAATACGTTCGAGTTGTACCTACCGGAGGGCAAGTTCTCCGCGCTCGCCGCGAACGGCAACCTCTGCAAGCTGCGAGGCAAGCTGAAGATGCCGACAGAATTCGTCGCGCAAAACGGAGCGAAGGTCAAACAGAGCACCAACATCACCGTCACCGGCTGTCCCGCAAACAAAGCCAAAACCGTCGCACACCACCAGAGGAAAAACAAATGAGACCTTTCGCCAAAACGATCCTGTCGACGGTCGCCCTGACGGTGCTCATGCTGACACCAACCGTCGCATCCGCGGCGGAAGCGCCGGTAAAGGAGAACCTATCGGCTCATATCGGCTGGGAAGTCGACAAGACAATCGGCGGATCGGCAGGCAAAATCTGCACGATTGCCTCCGGCCACGAATGCCAGCCAGGCAAGCCCAGCAACGAACCAGGCGGATACAACGTACCCAGAGCTATTGCGATAAACGACGATCCCGCAAGCTCAAGTTACCACAACATCTATGTTGTTGATCTTACAAACCACAGGGTGCAACAGTTCGCTGAAAACGGAGAATTCGTCAGCATGTTCGGCTGGGAAGTCAACAAGACCAAGGTCGAACTACGCAAACAACAAGAAGCCACACACGTCACCGTCACACAAACAGAAGAGAACATTTGTACCGCAGCATCACACGAAACCTGCCAAGCTGGAGTCCCAGGCCCAACACCAGGACAAATCAACCAAGCCGCAAGTATCGCTGTCGATCCTAAAACCGGTGACATCTACACCGCCGAGTTCGTCGGTGATGCTGAGCGTATACAAGAGTTCAGTGCGACTGGTGCCTTCCTGAGTGAGATCGGAAAGGAAGTCAACACGACAAAGGATGCCGTGCCGACAGCCACCACAGCTGAAAAGAACGTGTGCACCGAACAGGAAATGATCTCCGAAAGCGTGCAATGCGCCGCTCCCAAGCCCAACACGTCCACAGGAGCAACCAACGCATTCGGAGGAGCAACCAGCGAACAAGACGCATTCGGCTTCGCCACGGGTGCGGCTGTGCTCGTGTTTGGCGGGCCCGAAGGACTACTATATGTTGGTGAAGAAGGTCGTATCCAGGAGTTCGATGAAGGCAAATACGAGAGTGAAGTGTCGCTAAATCGGGTGTCATCAGAAGGGGATAGGAGCGTATCGACGCTAGCTGTCGACCCGAGCGGTGAAATATATTTGGTCTACGAGTTCACGAATGTTATCTATCGAGTAAGTCAGGCTGGTGTGGTGACTGGTCAGTTCACGTTGGTGGCTGAAGCGCAACGGATAGCGCTTAGTCCTTCGGGGCGGCTTGCTGTGGTCGAATTAGAACTAGGGTTCATTCCGCCTGTCGCTGTAGATCGCGGTGTTCTGTATGATGTGTCGGGTGATCATCTGCATGTGAGTACAGAATTCTTAGACCCCGTATCGTTGGAAGCACCTATAAGTGAGGGTATCAACGATATTGTCTTCAATGATGGGGGTCGTTTGTATGCGACTGACTGGTGGCGTAGCGAATTGGAAAGCGCTAATGAAGTGCTTGCGTACACGCCAGTGCCTGTAGCCGAACTGTCGGATAACGAAGCATCGCTATGCAATGCGGGTACGGAAAGCGAAACCGATGTGACCGTCGATTGTACCCTGAAGGGTCAGGTCGATCCCTGGGGAATTTCTGGAACCGAAGTCTGGTTCGAATCCGGTGTCACACCAGGCCTGGGTAGCGTTAGTGTGCACCAGCACGTCGCGAGCAACGGGCCGGAAGGTACAGAAGAAACGCCGGTGGCGGTCACGGACCTAGTCGAAGGTTTGCGCCCGGACCAGACCGTCTACTATCGTGTCGCCGGCCACGACCACAACGCCAAAGCACCGGAAACGCTGACAAGCGAAATCGTGTCGTTCAAAACACCGAGTGAGCCACCACGGATCGTTGGGGCTCCCAGCGCCTCGTTTGTAAAGTCCTTCTCCGTGGACATCTTCGGCGAGGTGAACCCAGAGAACACGAATACCGAATATTATGCTGAATACGCTCCGCAAACAGAAGCCGGTGAAACGCTCGCCGCGCGCTGTCCAGACGGAGTGAAGAGCCCGGAAAAATGCGAAGGCATAGCCAGCACCGCGGTGCTCCAGTCAAACGAATACGGCAGGATCGGAGCGACGCTCGAAGCCACCGGCCTGCGAGCCGCCACGATATACCGTTACCGACTGTTCGCACACAACACAGCAGGCCAGTCAGCCGTCGATGAAAAGGGCGGAGACGAAATCCAGGAAGGCACCTTCAAGACGCTCGCAGCACCGGTCCCACAAGCGGAAAGCGAGGCCGCAAGCCGGATCGGGACGACCTCGGCCACGATCGCTGGAAACGTAAACCCCGACGGTCAGCCAGCCGTCTACACATTCCAGCTCGGGCTCTACAACGCTGCGGAAACACGCTTCGGAACCATCCTCTCAGCACCGGCGGGCTCGGGCACGGTACCGGTACTCGAGCAGGAGGCCCTGACCGGGCTGCAACCAGGAACAACATACGCCTATCGGGTAGGAGTCTCAAGCGCCTACGGCACAAGCTACGGTGCAGCCAGCATATTCACGACACTCGGCCTACCCGCGACCCTAGCCGTGCCAAGCCCCCTGACGATACTACCGATCCCGCCCATCTCCTTCCCCACCAAACCAAAAACAACACCAAGCTGCAAACACGGCTACACCCGCAACAAACACAACAAGTGCATCAAGACCAAACCAAAACCAACCAAAAAAACCCGCAAGACAAAAACAGCCAACCCCACCAGAAAAACCACGTACAAAGGGGGTGCGCGGCGATAGTTTAATAGAAGGCTCACTTCCAGATTCTATGTCTAGCAATACACGCGCTCTACATCAGGTCAGAGCGGCTAAAAACTGTAATGGGAGGAACATAAATATGGGCTCGTCGATACGTAAGCGTATCACGCTCGTAAACGTCGCTTTGACTGTTGCGCTCGTGTTCGCGATGACCGGGGGCGCGTATGCCGCCGGTAAATATTTGATCACCTCGACCAAACAGATCAGTCCGAAGGTGCTCAAGTCGCTTCAAGGAAAGGCAGGCAAGGCCGGCGCACAGGGGCTACAGGGGTCACAAGGTCCAGCGGGCCCAGCAGGCGCAAACGGTAAAGAAGGCGCCCCTGGTGGGACCGGAAGCACCGGAAGCACCGGTGAAAGTGTCAGTGCCAAGATTGTGGCTACAACCGAAAAATCGAAGTGTGGCGGCCTCGGTGGAGCGGAATACACACTCGTCGGCAAAGCCACACTGATCTGCAATGGACAGACGGGCTTCACTAGCACGTTGCCGTCTGGGGAGACGGAGAAGGGCGACTGGGTGACCAGTGGTGTCAGTGCAGCAGACCCGGAACTCGGGGGCGAAGCAGCCGTGGAGACAGCCATCTCCTTCCCGATTCCCCTGTCAAGCGCGCCTACAGAAGTCCACATCATCGATCCGGCCGCGCAGGTACCGGCTGGATGCGCTGGTAGCGTTGCCAGTCCAGAAGCAGAACCCGGGAACCTCTGCATCTTTGTCTTCAAAACTACCTCCGGATTCCTGACAACTGCGACTGGCGCGACGGGTGAATTCGGAAAGGCCGACGCAACCGGAGCCCTCTTGTATGACGCTATAGGGAAAGCCGGCGAAGAAATATTCGCCAAGGGCACCTGGGCCGTTACCGCCAAATAAGGACCTGACTGGCAGCAACTCTATGTAGATCGGTGGGCTGCCTATACGGTGGCCCACCGATGATGTTCGATGCTCGGCGCAGTCGAGTGCGAAACACCCTCGTTTTTTGCTTGACATGCGGTTATCGTGGATGCTACGCTTGTGGCGAGATCCCATTAGTTGGGATCTTTTGGCAGTGTATACGGGTCGTATCGCGTGCTCTCTGACTATGACGAGTGCGGTGGTCGACCACAACGAAGCCTCGGATGGGGCTCAGTTGGGCCTCGGATGAGGGGAAGGTAGAACAAGCATAATGGGTAAATATAAGGTAATGATGATGGCGTTGCTCGCGGTGTTCGCGGTTAGCGCGGTAGCGGCGTCTGGTGCTTCGGCGCATGAATGGTTAAAGCTGAACGGAGAAAAAGTCACGGCAGAAGAACCTTCCAAGACTGTCGGTTCGATTGCTTTGCACAACAGGAAAATCCCGGCGTTGGAGGGCAGTGGCGAAATAGTTGTTTTATGTATGGGTCAGTTCTTAGGTACGGTTGGACCGGGTACTGCCGATTCGATTACGGGATTTGAGAGCTTAACGAGTACCGAAACAAATAAACTGAAATGTGAAGTAAGCACGTCGACCAATAGTATTTGTAAAACTGGTACGTCGGTGACGGTTGAACCTGTCAACCTGCCTTGGGCGACGAAACTGACGTTAACCAGTACCACTATATTTGATGATATTACGGCTGCAAAAGGTGGCGAATTCGGCTACAAGGTGACTTGTAATGGCATCGCAAACGAATGCAAGAATAGTTTAGAATTATCGGCATTCGAAAAAAACATTTCGACGGGTTCAACCTTCGCATTCAGGGAAGCCGAGAAAGCAGCTTGCGCGTTCGGTGAAGGAGTCGTGAGTGCTGCGGGCGGTCTTGTAGAAAAATTCTTAGTGAACTAGGGATTGTCAGTTAGAATTAGGAAGTAGTGATTTAGTTGATGTGTGTGTGGCTGGGCGGTGTTGTCCGTCCAGCCACGCGTAGTGTGTGTAGTGTGTAGTGTCTGAGCCAGGCCGGCTTTGGCGGGGGCTTCAGCGCGTGGTTTTCGTCCGCGCGGAAAGGGAGTCTTCTGCGATGCCAAGAGGAACGAAGTACCCACGAGAGTTGCTTGAGCGAGGCGTCCGTCTTGCTCTTGAGAGTGAGCGCCCGATCGCTCATGTCGCCGCTGATCTCGGGATCCATCCGGAGACGCTTAGAAAGCGTGTGCGCCAGGCCGAGGCCGACAGCGGCGGCCGCGCTGGCATCCTCACGAGCGAGGAGCGGGAGGAGATCAAAAAGCTTCGCCGCGAGAACTTCGAGTTGCGTCGTGCGAACGAGATCTTGAAGTCAGCGAGCGTGTTTTTGCCAAGGAACTCGACCCAGACCGAACGAAGTGAGCGCGTATGTGGAGGAGCATGGCGAGCGCTTCGGGGTCGAGCCGATCTGCAGAACTCTGGGCGTGTCGGCGTCCGCCTACTACCAGCGCAAGGCGGGCGAGCGCTCAGCCCGCCAGCTCGAGGACGAGAGGCTGCTCGCCCGGATCCGTGAGGTGCACGAGGCGAACTACAGCGCCTACGGCTACCGCAGGACCTGGAAGGCCTCACACGCGCCGGGGAGCACGCACCGCGCTGCCAGGTGCAGCGGCTGATGCGCGCCAACGGTATCCAAGGCGCCAAGCGTCGTGGCAAGCCGTGACGGACCACCACACCCGACCCTGAGGCTCGCCGCTGTCGGACTTGGTGAATCGTGAGTTCACCGCTGAGCACCCGAACCAGCTGTGGGTCGCCGACTTCAGCTATCTGCGCTGCTGGGAGGGGCTGGTGTTCTTCAGCTTTGTGATCGATGTCTATAGCCGCAAGATTGTGGGCTGGCAGTTCGCGAGCCATATGCGCACCACGCTGGTGCTCGACGCGCTGCGGATGGCACTCAGCACACGCTAGCGGGTCGAGGAGGTCCGGCTCGTGCATCATTCCGACAGGGGCTCGCAATACGTGTCCGGGGACTACACCCAGACCCTGGCCGATAACGACGTCCTCGCATCGGTTGGCAGCACTGGCGATGCCTACGACAACTCGATGGCTGAGAGCTTCGTCGACAGCTTCAAGACCGAGCTCATCACCGACCGGGTCTGGCGCACCCGCAGCCAACTCGAGCTCGCGATCGTCGAGTACATCAGCTGGTTCAATAACAGCCGCTTACACGAAAACCTCGGCGACCGGCCCCCACACGAGATCGAGGAACTCTACGCTGAGAAAACCAGAACCCCGACCGGCCCAACCATGAGAGAGAAAACCTACTAACCAGCTCTCCGTCGATCCCGGTCCGGCTCACAGGCGTGGTCGGGGACGGACTCGCGAAGGTGCGCTGAAGCAGTGCACGAACCTGAAATCGATCCACACCCGACCCGCGGTCGCGACGCTGGTGGACCGCAAGACACGCCACACACTGCTCGTCCCGATCCGTGGCGGGCACTCAGCCAAGAACCTCGCGGATGCTCTGGTCGAGGTCTTTTAACTGTCCCGCGTCAAGCTTGTGAGACAGATTCCTTGGTTTTGGGTGTGGTGTCGGCGGTGTTTTCTTGGTCTGGTGCGCTTGTGTAGCGGTTGATCGGGAACTCCATCCCGAGCGCCTCGTGCGGGCGCCTATGGTTGTAGATCTCGCGGTACTGCTCGACGTGGTCTGAGAGGTGGGGTCCGTCTTGGATCTCGTGCCGGTAGAGGTGCTCGTACTTGATCGATTGGTAGAAACGCTCGATCACGCCGTCTGTTTCGGGGGAGCGGTGCCTGGTCCGGACGTGCGTGAACTCGTCTCTAGAGGCGATATAGCGCGCGAACCCGGCAGCGCGATAGCACGGCCCGTTGTCCGTCACGATGACAATCGGAACGATCTCGCCCGTGTCGGGGTTGATGAGATCGTCGATCAACGGGCGCTCGAGCAGATCCTCAGCGGCGCTACGAGCATCCTTGAGCGCGGCGAGCGCCTCGCGCCAAGTCTTCGTCGAGGTCACGGGACAGGCGAGCGTGATCTTCAGTTCAGAGAAGTCCGTTTGCCAAACACGGTTGCGACGGGTGGGCGCCACTACGAATGCGGCCTTCCCGCGCCTTCGCGAGTTGGCGGCGCTCGCGCTGATAACCAACGGGTTGCAACAGGCCTCGACGACCCAGAGCGCGCCTGACGGTCGCCTCAGGGGCCTGGAAACCATCGAGGCTCAGCAGGGCATGGATCTTGCGATGCCCCCACGCGGGCCACTCCAAAGCGAGCTGCGCCGCGGGCTGCTCGACACGGTCCCGGACAGGCGCCGGCCACGGCCCACGCTCAGGACAGCCCTCCTGGACCCTCCTGGCGTGCCGGTACCACGTCGAGCGCGGAATGTCTGCCAGTTCGCAGAACCGCTTCACGCTGAGCCCGGTCTGCTGGCGCATCACCTCAAGCTCCTCGCGGCGAAATCCGAAGCCCCGCCACGCCTCAGGGCACGAAGCTCGACATGAGCCTCGCCGAGCGCATGAGTGAGATCAGAAACCTCCTGTTCCAGTCGCGCCTCCCTACCCGAAGGGCCACGCCTTGTCCCGTCCACGAACAGGTCACGCCACTTCGCGATAGAGCCCTCCGAAGCCGCGAAACGTCTCGCCGCCTCCGCGATGCTCAACTCGCCGCGCATCACGGCGACAACGATCTGCTGCTTCTTCTGAGAGGTGAACTTCGAGGGTCGTGCCATCCGGTCGTCTCATTGATATTGAGCAAACACCCGCACCCAACCAAAGACTGTATCGGAAAGCTTGACTCAGGACAAATCTCCATGAGCACCGTATTGGCGCGTGTCCTGTTGTGGCTGTTACCGCTGTTACGCCCTGCCGGGTCGTGCTTATCATAGCCCAGGTGCTCGCTCATCTCCGCGTCAAGCGCTTTTGGTCAATTGGCCCAACAGCCCGTCGGGGCCGACCAGTTCGATGTTCTGCTCCTTGGCCTGCTCCAAGAACTGCTCAGCCAACTGCTTCTGATCGACGATATCTGTAGTCATAGACCCGATCATCTCCTCCCTGATCGGTCAGGCCGACTAATCTCCGTCATGGTCCATCCCTTCGCTCAGACCAAGCCAGATCCACCATTCATCGGACAGACTCCCCACTGGGCAACAGTTCGAGAAGCTGGCAAAGGGACCTAAGCTGAGTGCTCAGCAGGCGTTCTATGCCATAGTGCCGGTCTAGAACGCGATGCGTGAAAAGGCTGCGGTCGCCCAAGCGAGCGGACTCGAAGCCTGTGCCCAGTATTGAGCCTTACTTGGGGAGTCCGAGTCCTGGATCGCACGGTCGCGTCCCGCTTTCAGGATAGTGTCGCGCAGTCCTTGATGCCCCTCTTGGAGGCGACGACGGCGATAGCATGCTGCGCGTTTATGAGTTGTGCTAGGACGGGGACATCTGGTTTGGTGGTGACCTTCGCATGTTCGCCGAGCTCGGCGATGTCGGTCGCCATCGTCTGATAGCCGTCGACGATCACCTTCCAATCGCTTGTCATCGACGCGGGCGGCTTGAGGTTGGCCAATTCAGTGGAGGCGTTTCTGAACTCGCTTGCGGTCTTGGCGGCCGCGGGGGGGATGTCCTTGAAGTTGCTGACCTTGTAGAGGCCAGCCAGAGCCTCGGTCGCATGTAGGCAGATTGGATTCGCCTTGACGATCACCTGTCCGGGGGCGGAGCTCTGCGATCCGGATGAGCCACAGCCCGAGGCCATCAGTGTGGCCGCCCCTAGGACAAGCGGCGCTATGCGTGTGTGCTTCATGTCGTTCCTCCTTTGTGGCGCTGGTTCGGTAAGCCCGAATCGTACCGATTGGACAGCCGAAATGGCTGCAGGTCAGAAACACTCCTCCTAGTCAAGTCAGAGACATTATTCAAACTATGCTTGACATCGCTTTGCGTGTCTGGAAACCTGTCCGGTGGCGGATAGCCACGCTATCGGCAAGCGTTGCTTTGGGACGAACTGGACTTGGAGGTGAGGACATGAGGGTGACGCTTGTGCTTGCTGTGCTCGGACTGGCGTTGCTGAGCGTGGGCATCGGCGCTTGCGGGGGGTCCACGAAAGCTGGGGATACGATTACTGGTGCCACTTCGGGGCAGGCCGTGGCCGCGAGCCCCCCGTCGTCGACGGTTGCGGTGACCCGAACCGTGCCGCCACCCGCGCGCGGCGTCTATCTCAATGACGGCGATAGAGATCCCCTCGGCGACGAAGACGGTGACAACAGCAAGGACGACGACAACGACCCGCAGCTCGACTATCAGCAGGAAACCAACAACAGCTACCACGACAGCGACGACACCCACATTCTTTCGGTGTACGGTAAACCTGCGGCTTCGGCTGTTCGTGACGCGGTCACAAAAGTCGTCGATCGCTACTACGCCGCGATCACCGCGGACGACGGCGCTTTGGCGTGCTCGCTTGCGCTTCCGATCCTCGCCACCGCCACGCCGTTAGACGCCGGGAAGCTCGGCCCCGACTATCTGCACGGTGCGAAGACGTGTACGCAGGTGATGAGCCTGCTGTCAAAGCACTTCCGTACGCAATTGCGCACGCCGGTCGTCGTGACCGGTGTGCGCAACAACGGCGAAGACGCGCTGGCGGAACTGGGGTCCAAGACGATGCCGGCGGGATGGATCACCCTTCAGAGCGAACATGGAACGTGGCGGATCGCGCAGCTGTTCGGCGGACCGCTCGAGTAGCCGCCGTGGGATTCTCGCTTAGCTCGAGGTCGAAGAGCGAATGAAACCCGTGAGGTTTGCGCTGGCCGGTGCGGCGATCCTGCTGCTGAGCTTGGCGGTCATTGCCTGTGGAGGCGCAGGCAGAGGCGCGAGTTCGACATCGTCGTCGGCCACCAGCGCGGCTGCCGCGGTGCAAGCCGCCGCTGCGACGACCAATTCGACGAGCACTGGGGAAACTGCAGGTCCCCCCCGTGAGGATCGCGACAAAGACTACGGGGACAACAGCAGCGACAGCTATTTCGACGCGGACGACTACAACACCGTGAACTACCCCCATGCTGCCGACGCGGCCGATACGCAGGCCGTCACGACGCTCGTCAAGCGCTACCTCACCGCAGCCGCCGCCGAGGACGGGGCCACGGGCTGCTCATTGATCTACTCGCTCTTTGCCGAAACGATCCCGGAAACGCTCGGGCTGCCACCGACGGGGACCCCCTCACTTTATGGCACGACGTGTGCCGTAGTCATGACTAAGCTGTATAAGCAAGAACACCATAAGCTGGCCGTAGAGGCCGCCACGCTCCAAGCCGCGGCTGTGCGCGTCAACCATATGCGTGGCTTCGCGCTGCTTCACTTCAAGGGCATCCCGGCGCAAAGCATCGACGTGCATCTGGAACGTGGCGTCTGGAAGATCGACGAGACGGTTGCGATCGAAGTGTCGTAGCGCCCCGGACGCGGCGAATGGTCTATTTCAATACCGAGTATGTTCGCTACGATGAGTAGGTGACGACGCCAACCTTTATCACGCTTGGCCCGTCCGGCACCTGCCACGAGAACGCGCTGCGCCACTATCTCGATTTCCAGGAGCTCGCTGGTGGTGCGAACGTCGTGCTGGTCGAAGACCTGTTGGAGGAAGGGCTCGAGCGACTGCGTGGCAAAGCGGACACGTTTCTCGTGCAGTGCAGTGCTCACGTCCAGGTGCATCTCGTGACCGAGCGTTACCACGAGGAGGTGTTCGTGATCGATACGTTCATCTACCCTACGAAGGAGCTTGCGCTGTTGGTGCGCAACGATGTCGAGCATCCGCGCAGCCTTGGAATCGTCTCAGCCACCAAGGGGTATCTCGATCTCTCGCGCTTCGAGAAGATCGTCGACGAGCCCTCAAAGCCGGTCGTCGCGCGCAAACTGCTGGCAGGCGAATACGACGCCGGCCTCACCCACAGCCATCACGCTCGCGAACACCCCGACGAACTGCGCCTCGTTGAGCTCTACGGCGCAGTTGACACAACCTGGGTTATCTATGGCACCAGCAAGCGCTTCAAGGGCGAGGTCATCGCTCAGCGTGTGCCCTGGCTGTACACACAGGGGCTTGCGCCGGCCGCACGGCAAGCGTAGTGAGAATGTCGGTCTTGACGTACCTTGACATGTGCGACTAGCGTCTGCTAGTCTCGATTTTCATTCATTAGATCGAATTTCTGCGAAAAATGGAATAGATAGGTTTCTGCTTGCGGGTTTGTGGTTGGCTGAAACGAGCTTTGGAAGTTTCTCGCGGGGTTCTGACGCGAAGGAGCAATCGCGATGAAAACGTCTCGGATGTTTGGTGTGATGTTGCTCGTGGTGTGTGCGCTCAGTGCAGTTGCAGCGTCTGGTGCTTCGGCGCACGAATGGTTAACACTAGCTGGAGCAAAAGTCGGAAAAACAGAATCTGCTACAACTGTTTATTCGATTCGTTTGGAAACCGAGAAAATCCCGTCGCTGTTTGGCGGTGGCGAACTAACTGTTTTATGTATGGGTGAGTTCTTAGGTACAGTTGGGGCGAATGGCACGGATGCGATTGCGTCATTTGAGAGCTTAACAGATACCGAAGTAAATAAACTGAAATGTGAGGTAAACGGATCGACCAATACGATTTGCAAAGCTGGTACGCCAGTAACCACTGAACCTGTCAACCTGCCTTGGTCGACGAAACTGGTGTTAATCACTGCTGGGTTTATATTTGACGATATTACAGCTGAAAAAGGTGGTAAATTCGGCTATAAGGTAACTTGTGAAGGCATCGCAGACGAATGCACAAATGAATTATAATTATCGAAGTTCATTGCAAATATTTCGACAGGTGCGGAATTCGAGTTCAACGGATTCGAGAAAGCCAGTTGTACGATTGGTGAAGGGTTCTTAAAAGGCCTGGGCATTGAGGTGCTAGGTTTCTTAGTGAACTAATATGTATGATTTCGTGTGGCCTGGGTGGCCCTTCGATTCGTCATCCAGGCCATGCGCGCTATCTGCAGCGACGCTCCGAGGCGAGACGTCAGGCAGGGCATCGTTGTCGACCAGGAGTCTCTGCACCCGCGTCCTCCGGGCAGGCATTACCCGCGGCGTGACGACGACCAGAGCATGCCGATGCGGCACGAACGCGATCGCGTTTCGGGGATAACTCGCCTGGCCGCGAATAGATGTCCTCGCGGCGGTGCACCAGGTGCACGTACGGCGCCACGGTTGTGCCGGCGGGATCGTGTAGCCGCCGAGCTCCATCGGTGCCAATAGCTTGCGCACCACGATCGGGGCGCCCGGGCACAGTCTCATCGTCTCCTTGACGACCGCGTCCAGATAGGTGTCCTCCTCGCCGGCCGACACCTCCTCGCGCAGGCGCGCGAGGAGCGCGGGTGGCGCAGCGCGGGGCCTAGGTGGGAGTTCTGCTTCGTGGATTGCCTGTGCCTTGTGTTAAGTTTCTGAGTGAACTAGGTTGATAGATGTGGCCTTTAGATTCGCGAAAATTCCCGTGTTGTTCGGGGGTGGCGAAATAAATGTCTTATGTATGGGCCAATTCTTAGGTACAGTTGGACCGGTAGTACGGATTCGATTACGTTATTAGAGAATTTATCTGGTGGCGAACAAGACAAATTGGAGTGTACTATCAGTGAGTCGACTGTTGATAATTGTAGTTCCGGTATGTTAGTGACGATAACCCCCGTTGGTCTACCTTGGAAAACTTTGCTGACGTTAAGTGGCAGTGTTGTAAACGATGAAATCACCACTACTGAAAACAGCGAAAGATTCGGCTTTTCCTTCACATGCCTTATCGTAGGCAACGAATGTTCAGGCACGTTGGAATTGGCGAAATTCGTCAAAAATATTTCAACGGGATCGGAATTCAACCTTGAAGAAGCCCGGAGGGTAAGCTGCACAGTAGGCGAAGGCTTCTATAATGCTAGGGGTCTCGTAGTGTTAGGTTTCTTAGTGAATTAGGTTGATAAAAGGGGTGTGGCCTGGGGCGGAGCTCGCTCTCTCCGGGCTACACACGGCGAACTGGGGCAGAGGGCTGGATGAGGGCTCCACTCATCCCCTACCTGTGAGGCTTCGGGTCAACAATAAAGCGTTGCCCGACGCCTCGTTTGTCGCAGGCAACGGACCAATGGTGCGTGCTTCGCCCAGCGCGTACCATGGCTATACGTGCTGGGACACGCGCCGGCCACATCCTCTTCCTGGATCGAGGCTCTAAGCACACACGCGTCATCGGCGAGTCCCTCATGGGCTTCGGCGAGGTTCCTATTTCGCTAATCTGCTTACGCTCTGATCGCAGGCTGAGTGAGGAATGTCGGTCTTGATGTACCTTGACACGTGCGACTAACGTCTGCTAATCTCGACGCGCAATCCATAAAATAGAATTTCTGCGATAACTTGAATAATCGGAGTTCTGCTTTTAGGCGTGTTGTGACCGGCTTGGAGCGAGCTTTAGAAGTTCTCGCGGGTTCTGACACGAAGGAGCAGTCGCGATGAAAAAGTCTCAGATACTTGGTGCAATGTTGCTCGCGGTGTGCGCGTTCAGTGCTGTAGCGGCGTCGGGTGCTTCGGCACATGAATGGTTAACCTTGGCCGGCGCAAAAGTAACGAAAGCGGAAGAAGCAAAGTTCCCTGGCTCGTTTGCCTTGCATAACAGGAAAATTCCGGCGCTGTTTGGTGGCGGTGAACTTACGATGTTATGTATGTATGAGTCCTATTTGACGGTCGATAATAATAGTAATGTAATTTTATTAATTACTAACTTAACTGGTGGGGAAATAGATAAAGTCAAATGCGAAGTTAGCACGTCGACTAATTCGATTTGCAAAGCGGGTACATCGGTAACGGTCTCGGGTGACAATCTAGCTGGAGAAAAAGAAGAGCACTGGAACGGGGAATTGATATTATCAGGTACGTCGATACTCGACGATATAACTGCGCCAGAAGGTGGGAAAGAGGTAGGCTATACCGTAACCTGTAACAGTATAAACAACTTATGTGGAGTTACCTTAGAAACCGCGAAGTTTAAGAAAAATGAATCCTCGGGCGCAGTGCTTACGTTCAACGAAGAACATGTAGCGACATGTACCGTCGGCGAAGGGACGTTATTCGGCGAAGGTACGGTATTAGGATTCTTAGTCAATTGAGGTCGGCCTTCTGGCCTGCAGATGTGGGCAGGGCGCACTGATTGCCTTGCCCACATCGTTGCTTGCGTGCGACGGGCAGTTGTGGCCGACGTCGATGTAGGCGGGTGTGTCAGGCTGCGCTTCGCCGTTGGCTAATGACGCCTCTGCGGGTATCTTCCGAGCCGGGCGTGGCCTGTGGCGTGGCGATCACGAGCGCGTGCTTGTGTGGTACGAAGGCGATCGCGTTTCTGACCGGGCGTTCCGAGCGTGGCTTGACCGGACGCAGGTCCATCTCGCGCAGGACCGTACGGATCACCTGCTTCATCAGCACCTGAGCGTAGCTCGCCGCTAGACAGCGGCGCACACCGCCCCCGAACGGGTATCCACGTGTAAGTACCAGCCGGTTTGTCGAGAAAGCGCTCGGGTATGAACTCGCCCGGCCGCGGATAGACATCCTCGCGGCGGTGCACCAAATGCACGCACGGTGCCACGGTCGTGCCGGCGGGGATCGTGTAGCCGCCGAGTTCCATCGGTGCCAGCAGCTTGCGCACCACGATCGGCGCGCCTGGGCACAGTCTCATCGTCTCCTTGATGACCGCGTCCAAATAGGTGTCCTCATCGCCGGCCGACACCTCCTCGCGCAGACGCGCGAGCATCGCGGGGTGGCGCAGCATGCGCTCGAACACCCATGAGAGCAGCGTCGAGGTGGGACCGTCCACCAGCAGCGTCACGGGGTGAGGTGATCGCCTAGCGCGTGCCTTGGTTGTACACGCGGGATCGCACGGTGGTCGCCGTTTCTTCTTGATTGAGAGCTCTGAACACGTCTCCCTACCCGCAAACGGAATTTGCGCTAGGCGACCCTGAGCTTGCTTCCAGTCGTGAGCCCCAGAGTGGCCGACCTAGCACATCCTTTTGAAGGAGGTGGAGCTGCTGGCCCCATCAGCAGCGTCACCGTCATCGTAAACAGAGTAAGAAACACCAGTACCGGTGTTCTTGCTGTGCATTTAGCATTTGCTACGTAAGATGTTGAAGTCCGTAAGGCAGAATCTTTATGACGAATAGAATAGTCCATGGCGTCTCTACGCGGTCTGTAACTGGTCAAACAAGCTTCGAATTTTCTTCGGGGCTCGCCTCAAAGGAGTGGGTTGCTATGAAAAGGTTTCAGGTGGCTGGTGTCATGTTGTTCGTGGTATGTGCCCTTGGTGCGGTTTCGGTGTCGAGTGCTTCGGCGGCGCACCAGTGGTTAACTCTGAGCGGGGTCGGAATCACGAAAGTAGAAAGTGCTACGATTATTGGGAGCGTTGCAATCCATGATAGGAGTATCCCTGTATTGTTAGGCAGTCGTGAATTCACTATCTTATGTATGGGGCAGTTCTCAGGTACGCTTGGGCCAAGCGGAACGGATTCGATTACGTTATTTGAGGATTTATCAGGCGGCGACCAAGACAAATTAAACTGCGAAATGAGCTCGGCACCCAACGAAATTTGCGGCGGAGCCGGCGCGTTAGTCACCTTGACACCTATAGGCTTGCCTTGGAAAACGCTACTAACGTTAAGTGGTACTTCTGTGCAGGATGAAATTACAACAACTGAAAACGCTGAAAATTTTGGTTTCGTAACCTGTGGCGGTTTCAAAGATGAATGCGTAACTAAGTCGGAATCTCTCAAATTCGTTAAAAACATTTCGGTTGGATCGGAATTCAACTTCCAAGAAACCGAGGTAATCGGGTGCACAATTGGTAGAGCATCTCTGAATGGCAAATATGTCGTTTTAGGTTTCTTAGTTAACTAAATGATAGGTCGTATGTGGCCAGGATAGAGTTCGGTCTCTATCCAGGTCACACGCGGCGACCTGTATGTGTTGTGCTTGTTGAGAGAGTGGCTTATCGGGCGAGTGATTGCGTCTCGGGCCGATGCAAAATCAGTAAGAATTAGGTTTCGGGTGCTCCTTGCACGCTAAACGAAATTCTGTGAGGGGTAAACGGAATGGCATAGGCCCTGAATCTTCACGCCCATGCACGCCCATCTGCGCCGGTTCTCCAAGGGGAAGTGTCAGGCGACGCTTCGTTGTTGGTCGGGTATGCCGTGAAAATGGCCCGCGTCTGGTTTGTGCTGCGTGGCGATCACGAGCGCGTGCTTGTGTGGCACGAACGCGATTGCGTTTCTGACCGGGCGTTCTGAACGCGGCTCGACCGGCCGCAAGTCCATCTCCCGCAGCACGGTGCGAATCACCTGCTTCATGAGCACCTGCGCGTAACTGGCGGCCAAACAACGGCGCACACCGCCCCCGAACGGTATCCACGTGTAAGTACCAGCCGGTTTGTCGAGAAAGCGCTCGGGTATGAACTCGCCCGGCCGCGGATAGATGTCCTCGCGGCGGTGCACCAAATGCACGCACGGTGCCACGGTTGTGCCGGCGGGGATCGTGTAGCCGCCGAGTTCCATCGGTGCCAGCAGCTTGCGCACCACGATCGGCGCGCCTGGGCACAGTCTCATCGTCTCCTTGATGACAGCGTCCAAATAGGTGTCCTCATCGCCGGCGGACACCTCCTCGCGCAGACGCGCGAGCATCGCGGGGTGGCGCAGCATGCGCTCGAACACCCATGAGAGCAGCGTCGAGGTGGGGCCGTCCACCAGCAGCGTCACGACTTCGTCGCGCAGGTCCTGCTCGGTCATCGGCGCGCCGTCCTCATAACGGGCCTCGGCAAGCATCGAGGCGACGTCGTCGCTGCTCCGTGCCTCTGGCTGCTCGCGGCGGTGGCGCACCTCGTCCAGAACCGATCGCTCGACCGGCTCCATCATCTCCTTGTAGTCGCTGTTGCGCGAGAGCCAGCGTGGGCCGGCCGCTGCCAGCAGCGTCAGGCGGTGCGGGTCGTTCATCCAGTCGGTCAGCCTGCGCAGTTGCTCGCGCAAACGCTTCAGCTCTGGCGTGTCGATCGGTCCGAACACGACGCGCATGATCGCCTCGAGCGTGATCTCGCGCATACGCGGCCACAGCTCGAACGGCTCGCCGATCGGCCAGCGCTCGAGCTCTTCGCGCGTGGCCTGAGCCATCATCTCCGCATAGCCCTGCATGCGCTCGCCGTGGAAGGGCGGCAGCATCAGCTTGCGGCGCCTCACGTGCTCGGGCTCCTCCAGCAGCATCACCGAGCGCTCTCCCAACAGCGGCCCCAGCACCGAGTTGGCAAGCCCGACCGCGAGCGTGGTGTGATCGGCGGTGAACACACGCTTGACGTCCCGCGGATCGCCGAGGATCACCCACGTGCCCGAATGGCGCACGCGCAAGGTGAAAACATCGCCGTAGCGTTCGCGACAGCGCTCCAAGAACGGCAGCGGCCGTCGCGCCCATGCGACTGCCTGCAGTGCGCTCGGCATACGCGGTCCGGGCGGCAGCTCGCTGGCGCCGGGGCGTGGGATAAAGGTGAGCTTTGCGTTCATGGGTGTAGTTCCGAGAATTGACCATCTATTGGTAATCGAAAGATTTGACGGACCCCAGAACGTGATACTCTTCTGAGCTTCGACCAGTCTATGCGCTCCCGTCGAGACCACGGCGGACGCTGCGTGGCAGGCCGGGTGGAAGGACAAGGCACCAGTACCTTAATCGGTGAAAGGAGTGGACTTAAAATCCACGGATCCGGGTTCGAGCCCCGGCTGGTGCATTTGCTCGAAGGTGCTGTCATCGGAGGCGTCGTCACGGCTTGCCGGCCTCTTCCGCCCTTTCCGTCTCTTCCGTGCCGGCGGGTGCGGCTTGGATCAGCTGGTCCTCCATCGCGCACGTCGCCTCGATCAGCAACTCGAAGAACGCGGCGGTGAAGGCCTCCGGAATGTCGAGGTCCGCGCCTGCCGAGAGATAGCGGGCGCGCACCTGCTCTATGCGCTCGGGCTGCATCATCGCCACGTCGTGCTCGCGCTTGTACATGGCCACCTTTCTGCACGTCTGGAAGCGCTCGCCGAGCAGCCGCACGATCTGCTCGTCGAGCTCGTCCAGGTGCTGGCGGAACGGCTCCAGCCCGCTCATCGGCAGAGCCGCTTCATGCGCAGGCCGATCGCGCTGAAGCCGTTGTTGGCGTAGAAGGACTCGGTCGCCGCATGGTGGGGGAAGCGCTCGCCCGGCAGACCCACCTCGATCCTGCCGATGCCGTGCCTGCTTGCCAGCACGCACAGAGCCTCGACCAAGTCGCCGCCGATCGTTCGGTAGCGCCACGCGGGATCCACCCACAGCTCCTGTATCAGGCCGTAGCGGCCGGGAATCCGGATCGCGATCTGCCAACTCACACCGAGCACACCGATGATCTCGCCGTCTGCCTCGGACTCGGCGACGAGCACTAGTCCCGCCCCGCGATCGTCGATCAGGGCTCGCACGGGCACTTCCAGCGCGGCGATCGGGGCTGGTTTGCCGCCCAACTCGAGCAGTAGCTCGCTGACGGCCAGCGCCACGGCGGCGACGTCGCTGTGCGCGGCTTGGCGCACACGCCAACCGTTCTCCCACTCGGCCTCCGCATCGGGCTTGATCGGGACTATTTCACCCATGTTGTGTTGCACCTCCCGTTTCGAGGACTCAGCGGACGCCGGCCCGCTCATGACGTGGCGCTCCCGGCAAGTTGCGTCTTCTCCAGCTCGACCGTCCACGCCTCTGGCGCGTCGCTGCCGGTGACCGCCTTTGCGATCGCGCGCATCGGAGCGCGCGCCTTCAGCAGGAGCTCGTCGAACTCCTCGGCCGGATCGGACTGCATCACGATCGCTCCGCCGGCGCCGATCGTGGTCGCGCCAGAGCGCAGCACGATCGTGCGGATCACGATGCTCAGGTCTACGACTCCGTCGACGCCGAAGTAGCCGATCGCCCCCGAGTACACGCCTCGCGCCTCGCGCTCGATGTCGTCGATGATCTCCATCGTGCGCAGCTTCGGTGCGCCCGTCATCGAACCACCTGGGAAGCAGGCGCGCACGCAGTCGATCGGCGAGCGCTCGCGTTCGAGCACTCCCTCGATGTTGGAGATCATCTGGTAGACCGTCGCATAGCGCTCGATCGCCATCAGCTCAGGGACGCGCACCGTGTCGACCTCGCACACCTGTCCGAGGTCGTTGCGCAGCAGGTCGACGATCATCAGGTGCTCGGCGAACGTCTTTTCGTCCTCGGCCAGCTCTTTGCGGGTAGCCTCGTCCTGCTCGGGATCGGGGCTGCGCGGCGCGGTGCCCTTGATCGGGCGCGCCATCACCTTGCGCTCGCGATCGATCGACAGGAAGCGCTCGGGCGAGCTGCTCACCACCGCCAACTCGCCCAGCTTCAGATATGCGGCAAACGGCGCCGGATTCGAACGGCGCAGTCCGCGGTACAGAGTCCAGGGGTCCGGTTCGGCGTCGGTGTGGATCTGATCGGTCAGACAGACCTCATATGACTCGCCGGCCCCCAGCGCACTCTGGCAGCGCGCGATGTCAGCGAGGTATTGCTCACGACCGCGCCCGGGGCGGAAGACGACCGGGTCTTTTGGGGGAGGGATGGGCGTGCCGCTCGGTGTCATCTCGGCTTGGCCCGCGGTTAGCGCGGCGCGTGTCTCCTCCGCTGCTGGGGTGGGCGTGCCGTTCGATGTCATCCCGGTGGCCTCTGCAGCGAGCGCGTCGCGAACCTCCCGCTCTGCCAGGGCCAGCCATTCCTGTGCCTCGGGCTCGTTGCCCTCGGTCAGCGCGAGCACCTGTGTGCGCCCGCGCACGTGATCGACCGCGATCACGCGGTTGGCGAGCATCTGCACCGAGTCGGGCACGTCTGAATGGTGTGAGTTGGTCGCGCCGCAATCGGCCTTGAGCTCGTAGCCGAGGTAGCCGACGAAGCCCCCCACCAAGCCGTGGTCTGGGTCTTGGGGCGGCTCGATCGCACGGTCCTCCAACTCGCGATCTAGCACCTGGAAGAACGAACCATTTTCCCTAACCACTCCATTGGAGGTGTGGCGCGTCAGGATGCCTTGCTCGACGTCGTATTCGAACACCAGACGGCTCGCCCCCATCGAACTGCCGAGGTATGAGTTCTGGCCCAGTTTCGTGGACGTGCTCGCGCTATCCAACCAGAACGCAAAATCCTCTTTGCCGAAGAGGCGTTCGAACAGCAACTCGGCCTGTGGCTCGCCCTCGATCGTTCGCGTGAGCAGTCGCATGTCCGAGTCGGCGGCGCCGCGCCGGCGGCAGCGCCTGGGCGGCACGCTTGGCCGGTTCAAGCGCCGCGCGCGCTTTGGCTTGCGTTCCTCTGCCAGCGCGTAGAAGTTCTCAAACAGCCGGTGACCGTATTCGGTGCAGATCGACTCCGGGTGAAACTGCACGCCCCACATCGGCCGCGTCGCATGTTCGATGCCCATCACGATGCCGTCCGCCGTCCAAGCGATCTCACGACCCTCCTCGCCCAGCGGACCGGACACGGCCAGCGAGTGGTAGCGGACGACCTCGAAGTCCTGCGGGATGCCCTCGAACAGGCCGCTGCCACAGTGGCGCACACTGGAGAGGCGGCCGTGCATAACCGTCGGCGCGTAGGTGACTGTCGCTTTGAGTACGTGCCCGATGCCCTGGTGGCCGAGGCACACGCCCAGCAGCGGCACCTCGCTCGAGCGCAATATGTCCGAGCACACGCCGAAGTCGTGCCAGCGCTCCGGTCGGCCCGGCCCGGGCGAGAGCACGATCGCGTCGAAGTCCCAGCGCGAGAGAGCGCGCCAGGACACCATGTCGTTGTGGATCACGATCGGCTCCTCGCCGGAGACCGCGGCGAGCAGGTGGAACACGTTGTATGTGTAGGAGTCGTAGTTGTCCACCAGCAGCGTCGTCATTCGCGCCTCCCCGCGGTCGACATCTCTCTTCCCGCGACCGATGTCTCTCTTCCCGCGACCGACGTCGCCCTTGGAAGACATGCGCTCTTGCGGGTATGGGTCGCGTGGCTTCTCATCGTCCGCCCTCAAGGCCCAATCCGCGAGCGCCCCGATCCAGCAGCGTGTGCACGACGCGCTCGACGTGGCCGTTGCGCTCGTGCTCCATGTACCAGCGGCCCAGATGGCGCAAATACAGCGCCAGCGCTGTCAGCTCGAAGTGCTCGACGACCGGGCGCAGGTGGCGGCGGTAGATCTCCGATTGCACGACCGCGAAGCGGTAGTCGGGGTCCTCGGCGGGCCTGTAGTCCACAGGCGTCTCGAGCCTGCCGTGGCGCGCACGCGCGCACACCAGCTCCCAGCCGAAGCTGTCGCCTTCGCGCAGCAGCTCATCGGGCTCGAAGTCGACCTGTGGGGTGATGGGGTGGGGCAGGAAGTAGCCGAGCGCGACCTGCGCGGCGACCCCTTCGGGCCAGGGATGCGCGCGCCGGACCGCACGCTTGTCCGGATCGGCGTCGATCTGTTGCTCGAGCGACTCCATCAGGTCATCGACGAGCAGCGCTCCGTCGCTCGAGGCCAGCGCCCGCTTCTGGCGTGCGACCATCCCATGGAAGAGGCTGTGCTCGGGGTGAAAGCCGTTGCCGTTCGGTTTCCACTCGTCCACCAGCTTGCGTATCGAAGAGGCGTGCGCGACCCACTCTGCTCCGCACACCTGCATCGAGACCATGCCCTCGAGTTCAGGTGCCGAGACGCAGTAGGCCAGCGAGCGCATGTACTGAGTAGGCAGGCCGTCGGCACGCACGAGCGGCAGCTCTTCCATCTCCTCCAAGCCGGTGGCATAGATGACCACGCCATCCTCGCGCCGTCGCAGCCAGCCGTCGCGTAGACCCGACTCCATCAGCTTCCCCGCGTCGGCCAGAAAGTCCGACTCGAAGAACACGCGATCGAAGGCGATCCCCAGCCGCGCGAGCGTCTTGCGCTGGCCGGCGATCACCCAAGCACGCGTCTTGTACCACAGCGCGAGTGCCTCACGGTCGCCGCCGAGCACCTGCTTGAGCAGTTCGTCGGCGGTGTCGTTCTGCACCTGCACCTCGCGCGTGTGCGAATCCTCCGCGCGCTCGAGCTCCTCTGCGGCGAACAGACCGCCCGAGGCTACATAGTCGGCGTAGCAGACGCCCACGAAGTGGTCGCTCTTCTCGGTCCCGTTCGGCGAGGCGCCGCGGCCGCTCATCATCACGCCGGCCATCGCCTCGCCCATACTGCGTCCGGCATCGGAAATCAGGCTGCGACGCTCGACCTGCGCGCCGGCCTGCTTGAACGCCGCGGCGATGGCGTTGCCGATCGCAAGGTTGCGCAGGTGCCCGACGTGCAGCGCCTTGGTCGCGTTTGGGTCCCAGAACTGCACCGAGAAGCGCTGGCCGTGGGCGAGGTCCGCAAGCGTCGCTTCCGCGCCGCCGCCGGCCTCCAAGGCAGCCCCGGTCGTCTCGATCCAGGCGTCATCCAGGCGCAGCTCCACACCGTCTGGCGCGCGCGTGAGCGTGTCCACCCAGGGCTCTTGCTCGACGAGCTCCAGCGTGCGCAGCGACTCCGGGTCCTGCTGCCAGTCTGGAGCACGCGAGACGAGCTTGACGTCGAAGCGCTCGTTGGGGCGCCTCGGCGCGCGTGCGGCCCAGGGGGAATGCTCTCCCGATCGTGTCGCTACTTCCTCGAAATAGTCAAAAAGGTTGGTTGTCATGAGCATGCGAAGAAGTCGAACCGAGCATATCGAACACAGCGCAACCTGCGAGCCGAAAGTAGGAAACACGAGGGCCCGCGCCGGTGCGGGCATTTCACTGTGACGGAGAGTCCATCGAAAAGTGAGAAACAGTTACTCGAATTTACTTGTGCGGGCTCCCTCGACATGATAGGAAGGCACGCGGCCCCTCCAGGCTGACCGGTGGCCGGGACGTCTCTGACCTGTAACCAAGACGCGCGTCCCGGCAGCCGGTTCTCTGACAACCTCCTTGGGAAGGATTTGGGTGTGAGATGGTCGTTATGGGATGTATGACGGGAACCAGGGTCTGAATGCCATGCGCAAACATGGCCATCACGGGTGGCAGTGGACACCCACTTACGACGCGCGCCACAGCACCGCCCGCTACGCGATCCCGCGCCGCTGTGGTTGGGACCTGCGCTGCGAGGAAGCGCCGTGCGCGGAGACCGGCGGACGCATGACCCAGCGCTGGAAGTCGCGACGCCGTCGCTGGCGAGCGGGAGGTAGACCACGCTGAGGCGTCAGCTCTTTTCGCTGGGGTCGGCGTGGGGACACGGGTCATGCTGAGTGCCAGCTTGACTCGTGTCGGCGTCTACGGGTACCGGACTGATGGTTGTTCATCTGGCGCCGCCTCGATGGGTGGCCGGCAAGCGCTAGGAAAATGGAATATTTTCGACGAATCCGACTATTGACAGTCACGGAGTTTTTTTGTGGCGCCGCGGCGGGCGAGGTGTAGTCTTACGCCCGTGCGGGAGATACGCCTGTATGACTCGCTGAGCGGGGAGCTCGTGCCAGTCAGCGCGGGGGACGCGATCAGGGTCGAGGTGCGTACCTCGCCGATCGTCGTCGACGGTGGAGTCGACGTCGCCTCCACCAGGCCGCTCGTGCTGTTCAGCTTCCTCGAGCGCTTCCTGCAGCGCGAAGGCTTCGCCACCAAGTTCCTGTTCGATTCGCCTGACGGTGGCGACATGCTCTACGAGCTCTCTGAGCTGGAGCCGCTCAGCGCTCCCGGCTCGCCCGACTCCCACGGCGGGCACGGCGCCGATCGGGACCGCGGGCTCGATATCGATCGCGACACTGACTCGGACGGCGGGCTCGATGACGAGCGCGACGGCGAGGACAGCTACGACAGCGGGCCCGACGCCGGGATGAGCCTGCTTGAGGTTCCGCGCTCGGACGTCGACCGCTGGGTCAATATCTGCTTTGGCGCCAGCCGCAACGGCGTCGAGGCCGAGCCCGCCTCCGCCGGCGAGCGCATCCTGCTGAGCGACGCGCTCAAACACTTCGGCCACCCGGCGGTCGCGCTCTACCTGCTCGGCACCCATTACTCGCTGCCACTCGGCGATGCGCTCACCGGCCTCGCGACCGGCTCCAAGAACGCATTGCGTATCCGTGAGGCGCTCGAGAAACTGGTACCCGACCAGCCCAGCCCGCCGGACATGCGCCACCACATGGAAGCCTTTCGCGACGCGCTCGCCAACGACCTCGACACGCCGCTGGCATTCGTCGTCATGTTCGAGTGGCTGCTCGAGGCCGAGCGCCGCGGCGGCGACGTGGGCGATCACGATCTGCGCGTGATGCTCGAGGTACTCGAGCTCGACGGTCTGGTCGCGCCCGTGTAGTCATAGACTGCGGCTCGTGTCCCGCTTCCACGAGCCCCAGCATCCCGATTTCGTCCGCATGAACACGTCGGTCGGCTTCGACCGGCGTCTTTGGCCGCAGGACATCGCCCAGTCGCGCGCGCACGCGAAGATGCTTGCCGCGCGGGGGATCGTCTCTGTCGAGGATCGCGACGCGCTGCTTCACGGCCTCAATGAGGTGCAGCGCGAGCTGGAGCAGGGCCAGTTCGTCTTCGTCGAGAGCGACGAAGACATCCATATGGCGATCGAGCGTCATCTGACCGAGCTGGTCGGGGCTGTCGGCGGCAAGCTGCATACGGCCCGTTCGCGCAACGACCAGGTCGCGACAGACCTCGTCATGTATACGCGCGAGCGCGCTCGCGCGGCGCAGGTGGCGGCGACGGGGCTGATGGGGGTGCTGGTCGAGCGCGCCGAGCAGCACATCGACTGGCCTTTGCCCGGCTATACGCACTTGCAGCGCGCCCAGCCCGTCTACCTCGGCCACCACCTGCTCGCCTACTTTTGGATGCTGGCGCGCGACCGCGAGCGCTTTGCCTTCGCAGAGCGCCAGTGCTCGCGGCTGCCGCTGGGAGCGGGTGCACTGGCCGGTGTGAATTTCGACACCGACCGTGAGTTCGTGGCGCGTGAGCTCGGCTTTGACGAGCCTGTGCCGAATTCGATCGACGCTGTCGCCAACCGCGACTTCGCGCTCGACTACCTCGGCGCCGCTGCCACCTGCGCGACGCACCTCTCGCGCCTGGGGGCGGAGCTCGTGTTGTGGTCTTCGAGCGAGTTCGGCTTCTGCGAGCTTCCGGACGCTTGGAGCGCGGGCTCCTCGATCATGCCGCAGAAGAAGAACCCCGACGCGGCCGAGCTCTTGCGCGCCAAGGCACCGCGGGTGGTCTCGCACCTGAGCGGACTGCACGGTGTGATGCACGCGCTGCCGCTGACCTACAACAAGGATCTGCAAGAGGACAAGGAGCATCTGTTCGACGCCGTGGACACGCTCGAGTTGGCGCTCGCCGCCGCCCACGGCATGGTCTCGGGCGTCGCGTTCGACCGCGAGCGCCTGGCCGAGGCAGCCTCCGACGAGCTGATCGCGGCCACTGACGTGGCCGATTTGCTCGTGCGCCGCGGATTGCCGTTCCGCGAGGCGCACGGGGTGGTGGCTGGGCTCGTGCGCACCGCCGTCGACACGAACAAGCGCCTTTCGGAGCTGACCGCCGAGGAGTTGCGCGCGCAGAGCGAGTTGCTCGACGACGAGTTCTATGAGGTCCTCGCGCGCGATTCGTGGCTCGAATCGAAGGTGTCGATGGGTGGCACCGCTCTGCCGCGTGTGCGCGAGCAGTTGGAGCTGGCGCGCGCTGTGCTGGCCGATGAGGCTCGCGGCTGACTTCTACGCGCGTCCGGTGCTCGAGGTCGCACGCGACCTGATCGGCTGCATTCTCGAGCACCGTGGCGTCTCCGGCAGGATCGTCGAGACCGAGGCCTACCACGAGAGCGAGCCGGCTTGCCACGCCTTCGTTGGGGTCACGCAGCGCACGCGCACGCTGTTCGGCGAGCCTGGGCTTGCCTATGTGTACCGCTCCTACGGCATCCACGCGATGCTCAACGCGGTCTGCGAGCCGGTTGGGGTGGGTGCGGCGGTGCTGATTCGGGCGTTGGAGCCGCTCGAGGGAATCGAGGAGATGCGCTTGCGCCGCGAATCCGCCGGGCGTGGACCCGGGCGGGGAGGCGAGCGGGCGCCTCTGCGCGATCGGGATCTTTGCTCGGGACCTGGCAAGCTGACGCAGGCGCTTGGCGTGGAGCTTTCGGAGAACGCCAGCAGCCTCCTCGATGGGCCCCTTGTAATCGAGTCGGCTTCGTCTGACTCGAGGCACCCGCTAATCGTCTCGGACACCCGCATCGGCATCACGAAGGCGGTCGACTTGCGCTGGCGCTTTTGCGCCGCCGGCAATCCACATGTCTCACGGCCGTGGCCGGAGGCGGTAGGTATCTCTCGGCGAGGTGTACCGCTGGCGCGCGAGGAAGGAGCGGCGGCCGAGCAGCCGACGGCCACTATCCGCCCGGACTGACTCCGCCAGTGGCGCCGGTTCCCCCCGTTTTGGAGGCAGGGGCTTCGTTGGGCGGCGTTTCTGGGCTCGGTGTGGCGGGCGGGCTGGCCGGTGTCGGCGTCGGAGCGGCCGGGGTGGCTTCGGATTTCGGCGCTTCGCCTTTGGCTTCGCCACGTTCGCCGCCGCCCCCGGTCGGCGTGACTGCGGGCGCGCCTTTGGCCGCTTCGACGGCGCCGCTCTTTGGACCGGTGGCGGCGGGTGGGGGCGTGGCGGTCGTTTCGATCGTGCTCCCGGAGGTTTCTGCCTGTGAGCCTGTTCCTGTGGTGGAGCCAGCGGAGCCCGACGAGCTGCTCTTGGCGCTCTTGGCCGCCGCGGCTTCGCTAGCGCGTTCCTTTTCGACCTGCATCGCAGAGGTCATGAAGTCGTGCCAGATCAGCGCTGGAAACGTCCCACCCAATACGGGTCCGCCGTCGAAGTCCGTGGTCATCGGTACAAGGCTGTTGGGATAGCCGACCCATACCGCCACCGTGTACTTGCTGTCCCAGCCCACGAACCAGGCATCGCCGTAGTTGGAGGTCGTGCCGGTCTTGCCGGCAGCGAACTGACCGAGCGTCGCCGCCTTGGCCGTGCCGTACTCGAGCACCGTCTCGAGCACGGAGGTCTCTGTGTTCGCCACGTCCGGCGGCAGCACACGTTTGAGGATCACCGCGTTGCGATCGCTGTGGCGGCCGTCGGAGAGCACGTTGCCGGCAGCGCTCACTTCCTGGATGCCCACGGGCTGCCAGTTGGATACGAGCGAGCCGCTGACGCGATCGCCTCCGTGGGCGATCGTCTCATAGGAATGAGCCATGTCGAGCGGTGTCACGCCGACCTTCAAGCCGCCGATCGTCATCGCCGGGTTCGTGGACAGAGGGGTCGTGATGCCCATCCGATGAGCTAGATCGGCGATGCGGGTCGTGCCCACCTTCAGGCCCACTTCGGCGTAGATCGAATTGTCCGAGTAAGCGGTCGCGTTGGTCAGCGAATTCTCGCCGGTGTAGGCGCCTTCGTCGTTGTGCACGACGAACTTTTCCGTCCCATCGGGTCCGTGGACGAAGAACGTCTTTTCGTGCGAGGGCCACTCCGATTCCGGGGAGATGCCGTCCTCCAGCGCTGCCGCCAGGTCAAACGCCTTGAAGGAGGAACCAGGCTGGCGCTCACCCTCGGTAGCCAGGTTGAATGGTGTTTCGTCGTAGTTGCGCCCGCCCACCATCGCGCGCACCTCACCTGTCGAGTTTTCGATCGCGACGAGCGCTGCCGTGGGGCCTTCGGGGCCGGGGAGGTAGCCGCTGACGGCCTGTTCGGCGGCATGCTGCATGCCTAGATCGAGCGTCGTCTTGATGCGCAAGCCGCCGTTGTAGACGCGCGGGGCGCCATAGCGTTCGATCACCTGCTGCTGCACCCAGCTGGTGAAGTAGCCTACGTCGACGCCGTTTACGAGTGGTTGCCGCGGCGTCTGGATTTCCTTGGCCGTAGGCAGCGGCTGATTGAGGCTTTCGTCGTATACGGCTCTGCCGATGTAACCCTGCTCGAACATCTGCTGGAGCACCACGTCGCGCCGTGTTTTGGCTTCCAAGGGACTGTCGGCGGGGTTGTACTCAGTGGGGGATTGGATGATCCCGGCGAGCAGAGCCGCTTCGGCCGGCTCGAGCTCCTGCACGCACAGCTCATGGCCTGGCGAGCCGCAGCCGAGATGCTTGGGTTGCGAGCCGAAATACGTCTGCGCGGCGGACTCGATCCCGTAGGCGCCGTTGCCGAAGTAGATCGTGTTGAGGTAGGCGGCGACGATCTTTTCCTTCGACCACTTGTGCGAGAGCTGGTAGGCCAGCGCCGCCTCGCGCAGCTTCTCGAGGATCGTCCTGTGCGATTGGGCTTGCAGTGCGTTCTTGATGAACTGCTGCTCGATCGTAGAGGCTCCCTGCAGATTGCCTTTGTGCGCGATGTCCTGGACGAACGCGCGTGCGATCCCGCGGATGTCGACGCCGCTGTTCGTCCTGAAGCGCTTGTCCTCGATCGAGATCACCGCGTCCTTGACGATCGGCGGGATCTCCGAGGGCGTGACGATCACACGATCCTGTTCGCTGAGCACGCCGATCGGATGGCCGAGGTCGTCGAGCAGCACCGAGCTCTGGGCGTTCTTGAACTGCGAGAACCGTGTGAGCGAAGGCAGGTCGGACGCCACGGCCACGAACATGCCGAATACGAAAGAGATGAGGCCAAGCAGCAGGACGGCGAAGAGGATCAGCACGAAGCGAAGCCTCTTCAAGCGCGGCCGGCCGCCGGCAGGCAATGCGGCTAGCTCCACCGGGACGCGAGAGTCTAGCATTGGGCCTCATGCCGAATGACCGTGAGGCGGCCGCGCTCTTGAGCGCGAACGCCGTCGACTCCCTGCCCTCAGGCGCCCTTGCCGAGAAGCTCTCGCAGGCCGCGTCCGCTGGGCGTCCGCTGCGCGTGAAGCTCGGCATCGATCCGACCGCGCCTGACATCCATCTTGGCCATGCGGTCGTGCTGCGCAAGCTGCGCGAGTTCCAGGATGCCGGGCACCTGGTGGTGCTGATCATCGGCGACTACACCGCGCGTGTGGGCGACCCTTCGGGCCGCTCGACCTTGCGTCCGATGCTCAGCGAGAGCGAAATCGAGGCCAACGCCGCCACCTTCCAGCAGCAGGCGCTGAAGATCCTCGACAGCTCGCCCGAGCGTCTGCAGGTGCGACGCAACGGCGAGTGGCTGGACATGCCGATGGTCGACCTGCTCGCGCTCGTGCGCACCACCACCGTTGCCCAGATTCTCGAGCGCGAGGACTTCGCCAAACGCTGGTCGGCCTCGGAGCCGATCTCGATGCTCGAGCTGCTCTATCCCTTGCTCCAGGGCTATGACTCCGTCGCGATCCACGCGGATATCGAGCTGGGTGGCACCGACCAGAAGTTCAACCTGCTGCTCGGGCGTGACGTACAGCGCGCCTACGGGCAACCCGAGCAGGCGATCATGACGATGCCGATCCTCGTCGGCACGGACGGCACGCGCAAGATGTCCAAGTCGCTTGGCAACCACATCGGCGTGACCGACGAAGCCGAGGACATGTACGGCAAGGTGTTGAGCATTCCCGACGAGGCGATGGGCGAGTACTACAGGCTGCTGCTCGGTCGGGAGCTCGACCGCGAGCTGTCGCCACGCGAGGCCAAGCGGGCGCTTGCGCGCGAGTTGGTCGGCTGGCTGCACTCGCCTGAGGAGGCTCTGCAAGCCGAGCGTGCCTTCGATCGCGTGTTCGTGCAGCGCGGTGTCCCTGAGCAGATCGAGGAGCTTGTGCTCGAGGCACCCGGCGGGGCCGTGCACCTGCCTGGGCTGATGGCCGATGCGTTCGGGATGTCGCGTTCGGAGGCCCGACGCCTGATCGACCAGGGCGGCGTTTCGCTCGATGAGCAAGCATTGGTCGCGGGCGAGCACGATCTTTCCGTGGAGCGCCTCGACGGGGCGGTATTGCGTGTAGGCAAGCGCCGTTTCCGCAAGCTGCGGGCTAGCTGAGCTGTCCTCGAGGAGCCCTCGGGTGCGACGCGTCGATGGGCGGCCTCCGGGCGCGAGGATCTTCTGCGCCGGGGCAGTCTTCGCTGCCGTTTTGGCGCCTCGCACTGGTGCCGGGTGGGCGGCCGCGAAGACACGTGTCCGCGCGATGCCCTATAGTGCCCAGGCACAGCAGCTCGGCTCTGCGACCGAGGCGGTGGGCGACGCTCACAACGCGGTCCAGCAGAGAGCGCTATACTGTACGGTCGGCCTACAAGCGCCCTCGGGCGTGGGTCGAACGGTCTCCTCTAACGAGAAGTCCTCTCGAAGAGGCTACGACGGTCTTTGAAAACTCAACAGCATGCGCACCTACGATCGAGAATCGATCATGGTGTGCGTCCAGGTTCGACCCGTCACGGGAAGGCTTCGGCTTACCCGGTGACGGCAAAGAGTCAAGTAGAGAAGTACCCCGTCATAGATGGGACCACGGTGTATGGGTCCCTATTACCTATGACAGCTTTTCGTGAAGTTCTTCACGGAGAGTTTGATCCTGGCTCAGGACGAACGCTGGCGGCGTGCTTAACACATGCAAGTGGAGCGACGAACCAGGGCTTGCCCTGGGGCAGAGCCGCGAACG